>Ga0256831_1000343_pt1 | contig 24309 bp, 11 predicted proteins | sample 132544metaG_FD_189087 | JGI IMG/M metagenome (GOLD analysis project Ga0256831, IMG submission 189087) | Hydrothermal vent microbial communities from Lau Basin, Pacific Ocean - 132-544 | ecosystem: Environmental > Aquatic > Marine > Hydrothermal vents | place: Pacific Ocean: Lau Basin | collected... | reverse complement strand
CTTATCTTTTTAATAATAAAATATTTTACTTTTTTCAAAATTAATATTTTCTTTATGTTTACATAGTTAAATCAAACCAATAATCTATCTGCAAAGTACGGTCATTTTTCATTAAATATCAAGTTTTTAAGACATAAAAGCCATTTATATCTTGAATTTTAACTAAAATATATGTTTTTATTCCTTAAAAATCACAAACCTATCGTAGATACAATCCAATTATTTGACCATTGTTTCTTTGCTTATCTTCGATTTTTTTCCATCTTTCCATGCTTGTTTTATCTTGTAAGCATATTTTTTTCTTGGTAAAATGTCGTCATCTGAATAAAATGTATCTTTTGTTCGTGCAAGTACTGTAAACGGAGAATTATCGGCAGATCTATAAATGATATAATTTTGGTGTTTTTTATCATTTACAGGTTTCCATTCCAAGAGGATTTTATTTTCTCCTTCATATTTACAGGATAGTATTTCCGGAGTTTCAGGAAGTCTTTTATCAACGGTTTTAACTACTGCGAATGCTTTACCATTGGAATAAAGACCATCATCATCTACTGCTAATATTTTATACCTGTAATTTTTTCCCGCAGATACATCTTTATCTTTAATGATATGATTATTTTCATCAAAATCCATAATTCTTTTCCATTTGGAACCGTATTTTTTATACAATTCATGATGATCAATATCAGAGCTTTTGCTTGGACTCCATTCCAAGATAATCATATTGCTTTTATCATCATAAGAATATTTTTTGATACTTGGTGGAAAAGGTGGTATGACATCCGGCTTTTTTAGATTCAATGTTTCGGAAAACTCCGAAAAATGTCCGTGAAAATCAATCGCAGTTATTTTGTAATAGATATTTTCAGTAAATGTCTTCAAGGTAATAGTATCCGTCCAAAAATTATCGGACAAAGTTTTAGGAGTGATTTTTACAAATTTATGAAAAGGAGAATTGGACATATAAACATGGTAACCGGCAACATCATTTTCATTATTTTTATTCCAAGTCAATGTTACTTTTCCCAATGAATCAATCGAACCTGCTAATCCTGTGGGAGAATCAGGGGAAATTGTATCCCTGAATGCAGCGATAAAAGGCAAACTCATATTGTAGTTCCCGGCTGTATCGATTGTAGATATTTTATAATAATAAAACTTATTTATATCAATATTACCATCCTTGAATTCCAAGATATTTTTATTCAAAAGGGGATCGCTGACAATTTGATATTCTCCATTTGATTTACCTGATCTATAAATGGCATAATTTGCCAAATCAGGAGATGAAACAGGCTCCCAGCTTATCCTCACTTCCTTAGCTATACCATCACAATCAACTGAGATACCTTTTGGAATCATCGGTGGAGTTTTATCCCTTCCCATTGCTTTTACAGGTTTGGACGGAGGAGACAATTCACCGAAAGGAGTTATCCCGACCAATCTGTAATAATAAGGAATATAATTATCCACACTATCGGAATAAGAGAAAATATCCGACGGAAATTCTCTGGACATTCCTCCCACAAAAGGCTTTTTATTTAATGATTGATAAATATTCCCATCGCTTGATCTTTGGATATAATAAGCTGAAAAATATTCTTGATGTGCATCTCTCGACCATTGAATAGTGACGACATTCTCAGCTTCAAGTGCATTCAAAATCAAAGGGTATGGTTCAGGAGAAGCCTTGGCATGCAAACTTGTATATCCCGGCTTTAAACGCGTTTCTTTCTTTTTGGGAACTATTCTATAAAAATATAATTTATCACTTTCTGTATTTTTATCTTCAAATGCAAGACCCAATGACAATGCAGTTTTCCAATCGATATCGGCAGCAAACAGAGCATAACCATATCTATTTACCAACTCTTCATTTTTACCGGTAAAATCGGTATTTTCTTCCCATTCTCCATATAGACATTGCGCAGCTATCAATATATTTTCATTTACTGAATCCAGATAAGTTTCAAATCTGTCCATTGCCCACGGCTTTACAATAAAGCTATCTTTTGATTCCATTATTGGTAATTCTTTCGCATCAAGTTCGAAGCGATATATTATATATCCTTCCCTCGTATTTTCATACCAGGACGAAGCATCCGTTGGTGCCCAACGCAGAAAGACAGTATTATTTTTGTACTTGCTTAATACCTCGATGTGAGGGATAGTATCTACATTATTCTTATCGTGATAATACAAACTATCCGTTTTGGCCTGAGCACTTAGCCCTGAAATAAAGACAATGAAGAAAAGAATTAAAAATATATTTTTATGAATGAATTCTATCTTTGGTAATATTTTATTAATCGAAATTGTCATCTACTTTATGTTTTATAAATTTGAAATCTGAAATGTCCCTTTATTCCCCTGTGAGGATAATTGTGCCGGAGGTGTTGAAAAATTGATACTTGCCGATTTAAAGAAATTAGGGAAATATTCTCCGGGTTTATCCGAACCATTTGGATAAAATGATAAATTATAATTTCCTGTATTTGATGTTATTTTGAAATCAGTATTTTTCATCTGTGTATATTTATTGTCAAAACTCGGATGTTGATTCAAATATGTAATGCACGGTTGAGGAAAACAGATAGATGAATAGTAATTCAAAACCCAGTTTTTAAGGTCAATTTTATCCTTTTGTACATTGAAATGTGTGTCGTAAATAATGTATGCACTCATTGTCTGTAAAATATTGACTGTATAACCACCCATTGTCGTAGTACTGTGAAAAGAAGTATTACCAAACACACCATTTTCAACATAATTACTCCATAAGGATTCAATTTCACTTTCACTCAAAGGCTCGGATAATGAGCTGTGAAAATTATTCGAAGGCAACCAATAATTGGTGTATTGCCCCCAATCAATCCTCAGATTTTCAGGAATATTTCTATAAATCATACCCCCTTTGACATTATCATTGTAATTATTGATAAAACCCCCAACTCTGGGTTTTGCTTTAGAATTGTGAAAGCCCTTATCAAAAGGGTCTCTTATCTTGATTTTAGGCTCAAAAAGCATATTACCAATATTGCTATTTAACGGTCTGAAAGGTCTGAAATCCCTTTCTTCAAAAGATTCCTGCAATGTAAGATTTACTTTCAGCTTTTTGTTGTTTGTTGTTCCCACATACGAAGTTCCTGTTATAGTGGATGCATTGATTTTCTCAGCCAGTGTATTGTACTTTGATGTCCTGAAATACGTATAATAAAGTAAATCTTCATTGTTTGCCAATTGTTTTCCCGGAGCTATTTGATCGTTTGTCAGTGTCATTTCCGTCGACACATCTTCCTTGGAAGCAGATACCAAAGTCACTTCTTTTTTCCCTGGTTTTGCTTTAACATTTGTTCCCTTATAATTCGCTGTTCCTTTTCTTATCACCTGAAGTGCGTAAATAGCTTCATTGTCCAGTTGAGGAATATTGAACCTCAATTGAGGTGCAGAATTAGTATAATTAACGTAGGTAAAAGGGACTTCCTTACTTTCCTGGTTTTGAAGATTGGTAAATCTTACAAAATATTCAAAACTGCCTTTCATATTGGGAATGCTACTTGGAAAATAATGATTTTGATCCAAACCGGATGTTAAATAAATCCTTCCGGCATGTGAAATATCCTGCAAATAGTACCTCTCATAAGCAAGAGGCACAGTGTAGCTGACAAACTCTTTAAAACTTTCAGGATACTCTCCCGTTTTGAATCCAACCAGTGTATCAATTTGCCAAACCTTATTTGTATTTTCATCAATTAACCATTTGTTTGTTTGATTATCCATTGCTTTAACTGTAACCTTCAATTTGTACCATTTGTTGGGTTTTAACATTTCTGTCGGAAGGACATAAAATTGCTCATGATTATTATCATCAGCCCACTGTATTGGTTGAGTATAAGCCGGTTCTCCATTGTCTTTTGTAAATTCATAAAAGAATTTAGGAGTAAAACTCAACTCTCGGATATCGATTATTTCATTTTTGCCATCATATATCGGTGTCGGAACATAAATGGGAGCATCCATGGGAAGAACAAATTTAACAGACATATTTTTCCCTACAAAAATTTCCTCTTCACTATTTCCCGGATCGACATATTCTATGATATCAAGACCTGCAAATGGATTTTCTGACATAGGACTACACCTCTCTCCCACGCTAAATTGGAATGAAGAATTTCCTTTGATTTTACCTCCCAACAATTTATAATAAATGGAAGCTCTACCTCCAAAATAAAAAGGTTTGGGCCCACCTCCTGTCAATGCAATGGCAGCTGCCAATTGCATTATACTGATATCTCTTTGTTTCCCAAAAAGCTTAAACCTTATTCCCAAACCACCTTCTATCCCTGCATATGCCTGACCTTGCGCATACCATCCATTTATACCTCTTAATTCACCTGTATTACTACAATATTGAGTTAGATTTTGTGTAAGATTCATATCATAACCGAGATAAGCATACAAATGAGCATAAATAATCTTAGCATCGATATCTGCTTTCATTTCGGCATATGAACCATGTGCAAATCCCATTCCTGTGCTATAATCTATTTGTCCAAATTCACTATTAACATTATCAGCTTCCGATGTACCGGCAAGTTCGCCACTTGGATCTCTGAGTATTCTTTCAATATCGGCAGGTAATGGAGGCATTTCCGTAGGTACTCCATGCCCAACCATCATATAAGTTTTCAAATCCACTTTGAGAAGATCTCCTAATTCCAACCGGGCACTTCCCCTTGGATCAGACCCTACTCCCGGATCCATATCCGGTTCACCAAGGTAAAAATACCAGGAATCCTGTGAAGCGTGAAAATCTCCCGCTACAAGTTGATAATCCATAGTGGATCCAGGCAAATTACCATATAGCGTACTATCCAGATTCATAGCAACATTGAGATACCCATCCATACTAAAAGCGCGCTCTTCATTTGGCAAATGCATCTCTACTCCTACATCAACCCATAACTTAGGATCATCTCTTTCTTGCAAAGGAGTTGCTATGTATCCATCTCCATCAATGGATAGCATATCTAATCCACCATTAACAAATTGTGCTGTGATACCGATATCTGCATTAAAAGCATTTGGACTTGGAGTAGTTCCAAGTGTAGCAGCTAGCTTTAGATTAAAAGCATCATATACGGGTTCGTACATTGATTCGCCCTGAATAGTGCTATCCGAAACACTAAGTGAACCCGTCTGAACCATATTATAAGATACTCCACCTCCTAATCCATAAATGGCAATTCCGGGAGAAATCGGAGTACCTGTCGGGCCAAAGAATAATAATCCATCCACAAACCAATAGGAATAGAAAGTTGAATCATAATCTATCTCAACACCTTCTTCCAATTCGGGTGGCGAACCATAAGTTCCAAAACCTGCAGCAAATTTTCCTCCGATTCCTGCAAGGGGTAGTTGTATATCAAGATCACCTCTCACGCCTTTGTTTCTTGCACCATCTCCACTGTTTTCAATTTCTTCATTGTACCAAAATACAGATCCATTCATCTTGAATTTTTCCATATCCAGACCAATGCTTACAGAATCGAATTTTACCTGTTCAATTTTAAAAGATTTAAGCATTGATCCAGCTTCCTGCATACTACCGGGAGCATTTGACATAGAAAGATTTGATTTGATAGAGAAACTTGATGCAGCCTGTACGCTTACATTTCCTTTTCCAATCCCTACTGCTACATCAAAATCCACAGAAACACCGGAATATTCATTTGACATTCCAACATCAAAGTTCTCCATAGAAACCAAGAATCCACCTATACTTTTTTGCGGACTTGCAAAGGAAACAAAAGAACTGTCAGGATTGAAACCTCCTTCTTCACCCGAAGTGTAATCCAATTTATATTCCAGACCGGGCAATTTCAATGCAGCAGGTAATGCGGCATAATCTGCCGGCAAATAAAGATCCGAGTCTATATTTAATTCACCGTGCAATACGGCTCTTACAAAAGCCTGTTCACTTTGAGAAGGATAAAAACCAACATCAAAATATGAATCATCATAAATAGTTCCGTTTGCTATTAGAAAAGGGAAATGTACGGTATCCCTCAGGGAAATGTCAAATGCATAAAAAATATCTTCCGGTTCATTTCCTTCTGATTCACTTTCATCATCTGATACGGAATTCATATCAAACATCAATGCTGTATATTTAAGACTATCCGAATCTTCGAGTAGAGGCATTTGCATATATCCGTCCATTCTACCCAATAGAAGTTGGCTGTCATAATACTCAAGATAAATAGTATCAATACTAAATCCCCAGCCATCAAGTCTTCCTTTTTCCAATGGAAGTACATTGACCGCCTCCAATTTTCCATAAATATGAGGATCAATAAATAAATCGTGAATCGTGGCAGATGAAATTGTGGAAGCCACTCCATCACCATTGCTTGAAAATAGATTTTTGGGCGGAGTGATGATTGCTTCTTTTAAATAAAATCCTCTATAATCGGGAGTCGTTGTGTGATAATCCTCCGGGAAAGCTATCCCTTTAGGATTACTAATATCACTCATATCCCAATAACCTTTTGTTGTTTCAAAAGTCCATCCTTTGAGTTTATTTATTGAAAATTTATCCATTGTCACTTCCGCAATCCAATTTATATGATTACCCTGATTGACAATGCTGTCTTGGGATTCTTCATCGTTATTACTTGATTTTATCAGACTGTAATTGAAATATGCTTTGGCTTTTTCATCCAAAATGGAATCACCATCCATAGGACGGATTATGCTCCTAGGAAAATGAATCTCTCCGGCTAGATCAAGTGATGAAATCCCGGCACAATCAAAATTTATCTTTGTATAATTAACAGCTCCCTGCGTATTTCCTTTTAGTATTAAATTGAATTTGTTGTCTGCTTGGAATGGAAAGACCAAATCTTTTTTCAGTGAAAGATTGTACTGTCCTCCAAATCCTGCAGGATGAATACAAACCGAATCCGCAACAAGCAATAGCGAATTTTCTCCGTCAAAAACAGCTAATTTTGTGCCGATTATTACTTTTGCAATAGCTGAACCGGGCTTTAAAATTAAATCCGTGAGAGCTATCGTAAAGTGATTCCCTTTAATAGTATCACCAAAACTAATCGGCAATCCTGTGCTATTAATACCCAACAAAGCTGCCGATAAAGAACGTGCTTCATTCAAATAATTCAAATATCCGTCATATTCCGTCTCGGGTATATTATCTGCCATATTCCCAATTTGATTATCAAATTTTCCAAAGTTGATGTATTCGGCAAAATCACCCATAGTTTCGGCAGCATCTTGCAATGCCGTGACAGTGCCTTCAATAATTTGTCCTTGAGAATTTATTTTAATAGCACTAACTTCAACATTTATTTCTATATTATTTACAAAATCAATAATTACTTTTGCCGTGCCATTAAATATATTACCAATAGGAGATAAATCAAGATCTACCATCTTAAAATAACCAATCATTAATGTATCAAAATTTGATATATTTGTAGTAATTGTAGTATCTTCCAATTGGGCAATATTGCATCGGCTTTCGCAATCATCCGGTAATTCTCTTTCCACATATCCGGTTGAATCCTGTTCTGTCTCTCCATCTGAATTTTCTCCGTAAAAGAATCTTCGTATTTCAGAATAGCCGTTATTTTCAAAAGTCAAATTACCTTCTATATCCAGCACCCTTATTCTGACGCCATATTCGTGCCCCGGAATCATGTCAGGGTCACTTCCTTCTTCATTATAAAAATAAGAACTTTGAGTTGTCTCGGTTTCCAAAACTACAGAAGTACCACTATCAGAGAACAATTCTTCCAAGTCGTCATCATAAGCTTCGGTAAGATCAATTATTTTCAATTCATACTCCAAATCATTCAGTTGACTTGGGTTTGTAACCGGTGTTTCCCACGAGATTAAATAATTAAAATTATCAGTAGCAGGAATAATTTCATTTTCATAAGGAGAGATTATTACAGGCACATTTTCATTTCCCACAGGAAAAGTGATGCTACACCCTACTCCAATCTGTTCTTCAGTATCAAAATCAAAGGCAGAAACACATATCTGATAGTTGCCTTCCGGCAAAGTGTTTAAAAGATTAATCTGAAATTCAGTTACTCCTTCATACACAAGATTATCACTGCTAAATCCGTCATAATGATCATAAATTTCTTCAAAAGTATATGTGACTGATGAATTTGCATCCAAGACCAAGGCTTCAGACGGCTTATAATCACGATCCGTATAAATAACTACTCCATTGTCCCCTATCAAATCTATAAAAAGGTAAAATGATTTTGAACTACCGGAAGTATTTGTGATAATGGTCGTATAGAAATCACCGTTTTCTTCAATTTCACCCAAAGCAGTAGGAAAAGGTTGAGTTATCTGAGTAATAATATTCAAATTTTGGGAATATGAGCCGGTAATTGCAATAAAGCAAAATAATAAAGCTATAAATAATTTGTTCATCTGTTTAAAATTTAAAACTATAGTGAAGAGTTGATCTTAATTCATTAAAATTTCGACCTGTTAATGAGGATTTTTTCAAATAACCAATTCTGAATTTAATCACTTGCTTTTTAGTTATTTTGTATTGGACAGAAAGCCTGTTGGTCAATACATAACCGTTATTTTGACTATTTATCCTATTCTTTGCATATTTTGAACTAAAATTAAGGTTCAATTTCTTCTCAAATATCATTTTTTTCAAACTCAATCCAAAACCAAACCTGCTCTGGGTTCTGGTACTCAAATCATAACTCGAGTAATTTATCGAAGGTCGCAGCGAAAAGTCAAGTTCATTCCATTTTATCACTCCTCCAATACTGAAATTATTATTCAGGATATTAGCACCAAGATTCTCAATAGGGCTTTGGTCACGAACAATCTGTCTTTGGAAATTGATAAATGCTCCATAGGATTTCATTTCTCCTTTGAAATTGTAACTGACATTTAATCCTGCCAATCTACTGACATTCACCTGACGCAAAGTATCATTTATTGCGACTAATCCATCTGTAGATTCATATTGATAATTGGCAAAATGAGCTAAAATATTGAAATTTTGTCCCGGAATATAATTTATTCTGTAACTATGGATAAATCTTTTTCTTGTCAGATAATCCAATTTTCTTAGATTGTTTTGTTCGAGACCTACTCTTGCATTAAGTATCAGTTTTCTTTTAAATAAATTTATGTTTGTATTGGCTGTATATGACTGTATATCTGCCTGAATAAAAGATATACCGAGAGAGCGGTAATTGGGTTCCACTCTTCTAAATTGCAATCCAAAATTGAAATTATTTAGATTTAAGTTCAAGGCAAGATCTCCTGCAAAACTTATTTTTGTCGAAGTATTAACATCATACATTTTATCAAAAAAATTATATAATTTATTTTCAGATTCAAAAGCTTCCAGCGAAAGGTTTTCCGAGTAAGCAGAAGCATTAGCTGACCCAAGAAAAGAAATTCTTTTGAATAATAAAACACTCCAGTCTGTACCTATTACAAGATTTTCTACCGGCTTGATATTGGGATATCTTATAATAGTATCGGAATCTACATTGTCTTTTATTTTTAGATATGAGATATCAAAATGATTGCGATTGTTTCCAAAACCCAATTTAACACCATAAGCATCCCTGTCATAAGTTGAAATCAATATTCCACCCAAAACGAGAGTATCTTTCTGTGCCAACGGGTTCTTCAATTTCCCTTTGAATGCAGAAAAGCGAAGATATTTAGGCTTTAATTCAATACCTGCTCCAAAAAAAGTTTTACCATTTAAACTATATTTTGAAAAACGCATCGACCTATATCCCAAAAGGAGTTTAGCCCATTTGTATCGTGGACTAATTCCAAATTTATTGAAAGACGGACCTCCAAAACTGAATTTTTGATCTCTGAATGAAAAGCTTAAAGGAATTCTGAATTTACCATAAGAAAACACAGCATTTCCACCAATAACCCACGAAAAAGGACTTCTTCTCGGATCTATACCCTTTACATTATAGTACTGTGACATAAGATTAAGTCCTCCCGAAAATTTAATTTTTCTTGATGAATTATTTTTTGATTGTCCTTGCAAATTTTGTGATATACTTTGGTTTTGTATAAACATAAATACTAGTGCAAAACTTAAAACAAGAAACCAGCGCCTTTTATTTAATTTCCTCAATGTAAATATTTTTTGATTTTTTAAATGAAAATAAAGCTCTCCAAAACAAAACTGTATGATTGAAGAGCTTTAAAGTGGTCTAAACTTATTGATTAACTATTATTAATTTTTTTGTAGTAAACAGTTTCTTATTTACTATGATTTTCATAAAATGGACTCCAAAAGATTTATCAGCAAGAGATATTTTTATAGTATTAATATCTATTTTTGAGTATTTAATGTCTATCATTTCGCCAAATTGATTGTAGATAACAATTGAAACATTATCATTTATGATGTTATCAAATCTAACATATACGATATTATCTGTAGGGTTAGGAAACAATTTGATTCCGTTCATATTCAAATCAAAAGTTGCTAATTCTTCACAAGCATCTCCTACCCCATCTCCATCGCTATCTTCCTGTCCCGGATTTGAAATCAATGGGCAATTGTCCTTATCATCATCAACTCCATCACCATCATCATCATCGTCACATGCATCTCCTATCCCGTCTTCATCTGTATCCAATTGATTTGGATTATATGTATCAGGACAATTATCGCTCTCGTTATCAACACCATCACCATCACCATCGTTTTCACAGGCGTCTCCTATCCCATCTCCATTACTATCTTCCTGTCCCGGATTTGAAGTCAAAGGGCAATTGTCCTTGTCATCTTCAACTCCATCTCCATCATCATCACTGTCACAGGCATTTCCAACACCATCTCCATCTGTATCCAATTGATCAGGATTATAAATATTTGGACAGTTATCTTCATCATCATCATAACCATCATTATCATCATCAGAATCACATTTATCACCAATACCATCATCATCTGTATCCGATTGACTAGGATTGTAAACATTTGGACAATTATCTTCTTCATCATCATAACCGTCACCATCATCATCATCGTCACATGCATCTCCTATCCCGTCTTCATCTGTATCCAATTGATTTGGATTATATGTATCAGGACAATTATCGCTCTCGTTATCAACACCATCTCCATCACCATCATTTTCACAGGCATCTCCTACACCATCTCCATCGCTATCTTCCTGCCCAGGATTTGAAATCAATGGGCAATTGTCCTCGTCATCATCAACCCCATCTCCATCATCATCACTATCACATTCATTTCCGACACCATCATCATCTGTATCTAATTGCTCGGGATTATAAGTTTCTGGACAATTATCTTCTTCATCATCATAGCCATCATTATCATCATCACTATCACATTCATCTCCAATACCATCTTCATCTGTATCCAATTGATCAGGATTGTAAACATTTGGACAGTTATCTTCTTCGTCATCATAACCGTCACCATCATCATCATCGTCACATACATCTCCGATTCCGTCTTCATCTGTGTCCAATTGGTCTGCATTTGGTAGATCAGGACAATTATCTATACTATCTTCTACTCCATCTCCGTCTGTATCATCCTCGCACGCATCTCCAATTCCATCACCATCACTATCTTCTTGATCCGGATTTGGTGTATTAATACAGTTATCATCCTCATCCAAAACACCATCGCCATCTGTGTCGTCCTCACAAGCATTACCAATTCCATCTCCATCACTATCTTCCTGATCTTCATTTGGAGTATACTGACAATTGTCATCTTCATCTAAAACACCATCATTATCGTCATCCTCATCACAAACATCACCAAAATCATCTTCATCATTATCGCTTTGGTCTGCATTTGCAATTAGAGGACAATTATCTTCGACATCTTTAATTCCATCATTATCGTCATCAATGTCACATACATCACCAATGCCATCTCCATCTGTGTCAACTTGTTCAGGGTTAACATCAAAAGGGCAATTATCGTTAATATCTTCAACTCCATCATTATCATCATCACTATCACATACATCTCCTTGCCCGTCCCCATCATTATCTTTTTGATCAGGGTTAGCAACAAAAGGACAATTGTCATTTGTATCTGCTACTCCGTCATTATCATCATCACTATCACATACATCTCCTTGTCCATCTCCATCATTATCTTTTTGATCCGGATTTGCAACAAAAGGACAATTATCATTTGTATCTGCTACTCCGTCATTATCATCATCGCTATCACATACATCTCCTTGTCCATCTCCATCATTATCTTTTTGATCAGGATTTGCAACAAAAGGACAATTATCATTCGTGTCTGCTACTCCATCATTGTCATCATCGCTATCACATACATCTCCTTGTCCATCTCCATCATTATCTTTTTGATCAGGATTAGCAACAAAAGGACAATTATCATTCGTGTCTGCTACTCCATCATTGTCATCATCGCTATCACATACATCTCCTTGTCCATCTCCATCATTATCTTTTTGATCAGGGTTAGCAATAAAAGGGCAATTGTCATTAGTGTCTGCTACTCCATCATTGTCATCATCGCTATCACATACATCTCCCTGTCCATCTCCATCATTGTCTTTTTGATCAGGATTAGAAATATTAGGGCAATTATCATCATCATTTAATATTCCATCGCTATCCCAATCAGGATTTAAGCTATTATCAAGAGTAATATAAATTTTTACATTTTCAGTACATGATCCATCTGCCTTTTCAAAGTCTGCAAAATATGGGTAATATCCATCACTATATCCTGAAACATCCTTAAAAGTATTAGAGTCTTCATAGAATTCCCCAATTAAGGAATTACTTGAGCTTAATAATTTACCACTTGGTATGCTGTAGGACCATGGTTGGGAGCCCGTAAAAAAAGGCTGAATATCACCACCTGGCCATGTTTCTTGAGAATTGATGACGATTCCGTCATTGTTGTTTATATCATTAACATCAATGGCATCATATTGGTCTTTAATTAATCCGTTATTTACAAATATTCCTGATATTGAAAAAACATTATTTTGATTATCATTTAACAGATAGGAATTATTCGTAAAATTTCCGGACTGTAGATCAAAAGAGCCTTGCAAATTGATATAACCGCAATTCAAATTATTAAAAACCGATGACGCCAGCCCTTCATATGCTGTGTTTCCACCTGTAATTGTCAATTTATTATAGTTTTTTAAAGTTCCTTTGGATTGAATCCCCGTATTCCCGGTTACAATATTTATTTCTCCCTCATTGATTATTTGTGCTCCTGCATCATTAAAAATCCCCGTATTATTATCATTTAGATTTAAAACGGTTTGAGAGTTAAGTGATAAATAATTATAATTAGCGATTCCTATATTTGAATTATTATTTATATTAAATGTACCTTCATGAAAAGTCAGAATTCCGGAAGGACTATCATTTTTTATACCCGAATTAGAAATTCCTGTATTTATATTCAGTGAATTATTTAAATCCATTTTATATTGATTTCTTATTCCATTATTTCCTGTATTAGAAATCGTTATTTCTGAATTTGGCCCGGAATAAAAAGTTGCACTTAAGAAATTTCTTATTCCATATACAGTAACATCATCAATAGATAAAGCCCCATTTACTATTGTTGTCCCATGATTTAGCAATCCGGATCCTGTATTGTTCTGTATGCTAAGACTTGCATTTTGTTCTATATTCATTTTGCCACCTACACCAATATTGATGATATAGTTGTCACTTATCGGATAACCATTTGATCCCATGAGATCACCCGGAATGATAATTTCACTGTCAGTGACGGGAAGATCCAAAAAACTAGCCCAGTTTTTTGAATAATTATAAACATTACTATAACACCCTGTCCAAACAGCATATTTTGGTTTTGTACTGTAATAGCCATTATCATTTGCTATAGAAAAAGAGCCTCCGCTTTTGTTTATTATAACTCCCCCTTCATAATTGTTTTTTATATTAGAGTCATGAGTTGAGTTTTCAAGAATAACACCATAATTATCAAAAGAATTACTGTCAAAATATCCTGAACCGGATTTTAATATTCCGCAAGCATAATTGGTAAAACTTCCCGAACCTCCCGTTGAAATAAATGAATTGGGATATGTTGCTAAACTGGAAACAGTACCGTAATTATGAAATTCCCCCCCGAGATTGTCTATAGCACGAACACCAAGATTATCAGTAAAAAGTAAATATCCCTGATTTTCTATATATCCTCCCGCTCTGTTCCAAATACCCGATTCTTCAATATCCCAAATAGTCATAGTACCATTAATGTACATTGTTCCGAAATTAAGAATTCCTTGTCCTTCCGTACCGGAGCCTCCTGTATTTGAAATATCAACATTAGAATTATCACCTATTTTGATTTCTCCATAATTTACAATGCCATCATGATAGTCGCTTGAATTAATTGTGAGGTTTCCATCTATATCTATTTCTGAATTCTGATGTTTTACATAAAGCTTCCTGCATACTGCATTGTAGCCATCTGGAATTAATACCTTATCATTTGCACTCTCAATTAATACAATATTCCAATCCTCAGGAATATCATGTTCCCAGTTACTATCAACATTCCATTTCCCATTGCCACCGATCCATGTATTTACAGAGTATTGAGCAAATAAACTAATTGAAAAAACCATAACGACAGCTATAAAAAAGAATTTTAATTTCATAATTTAATATTTTATTTAATTGCAAAGGTATCTTGAATGCAGACCATAAAAATCACACTTTAGGGTGATATTCTTATAATACCATAAAAAAAGGCTAATCTACGGTTGAGATTAGCCTTCATTTACTGATTTAACTATTTATCAATTCACGAAAGTACCTACTTTTTTGCCTTTAATTATCTTCATAAGATTTTCAGGATTGTTGATATCGAAGATGATAATAGGAAGATTGTTTTCTTGACATAAAGTAAAAGCTGTCATATCCATTACACTCAGTCCTTTGCTTATAACTTTAGCAAAAGATATCTCATCAAATTTCACAGCATTAGGGTCTTTTTCGGGATCTGCAGAATATACACCATCTACCCGTGTTCCTTTTAAGATTACGTCTGCGTCTATCTCATTGGCTCTAAGAGCAGCAGCAGAGTCTGTGGTAAAATACGGGCTACCGGTACCGGCACAAAAAATAACAACTCTTCCTTTTTCCAGATGCCTAGTCGCTCTTCGTCTGATATAAGGTTCTGCTATTTTGTCCATCTCCAATGCGGAGACCAATCGTGTATAAACGCCCTCTTTTTCCAAAGCTGCTTGTAATGCCATCCCGTTTATACAAGTAGCCAGCATCCCCATATAATCACCTGTGACTCTCTCAATACCAGAAGCGACAGCATTTAATCCTCTATAAATATTCCCTCCACCTATGACAATTGCTGTTTCTACTCCTTCTGCTACAATTGATTTTATTTGTTTTGCATAATGAACAAGCATATCAGTTTCTATACCAAAATCTTGTTTTCCCATCAAGGACTCACCACTTAATTTAAGAAGTACTCTTTTGAACTTATTATCAGCTTTGAATTTACTTTTTGACATCGTTTAGTATTTTACTCAATTATTGATATAAAAAAAGCGAATTCAATATTGAATTCGCTTTTCATTTTTCTAACCTAATTTAACATGCTTAAATGCGATGACCTCAAGGTCTTTATCTACACTCTTCACATAGGATCTGATATCCTTCTTATTGTCTTTGACATAAGCTTGATTCAATAGGGTATTCTCTTTATAGAATTTATTTAATTTACCCATTGCTATTCTTTCAAGCATTTCTTCAGGTTTTCCCTCATTTCTTGCTTGTTCTTTTCCGATTTCGATTTCTTTTTCGACTACTGAAGCATCCACCCCATCTTTGTCCAAAGCTATCGGTTTCATAGCAGCTGCTTGCATAGCAACATTTTTACCTACTTCTACAAAGCTATCGTCTTTTTTATTAAGTCCGACGATTACAGCAGCTTTATTCCCCATATGAATGTAAGAAACTACCATTGGCGCTTCGATTTTTTCATAAGAAGCGAGCTCTATTTTCTCACCAATGATTCCAACTTGCTCTGCAACTTTTTCGCCTACTGTTATATCTTTGTATTTAGCTTGAAGCAATTCTTCCAAAGAATCAGGAAAAGTATCCAAGGCTATTTGTGCAAATTCTTTTGTCAAGTTAATGAAATCTTCATTTTTAGCAACAAAATCTGTTTCACTACTTAATTTCACAACAACCCCTCTTGAACCATCTTCTGAAATTGTAGCTATAACTACACCTTCATTCGCATCTCTATCAGCTCGCTTAGCTGAAACTTTCTGACCTTTTTTTCTAAGGTACTCGACAGCTTTATCGTAATCTCCATTAGATTCTTTCAAAGCTTTTTTACAATCCATCATACCAGCACCAGTGATATCGCGTAATTTTTTAACATCTGATGCAGTAATTTTTATATCGCTCATTATTTTAATGTTTTTATTTTATATAATAATTAAATATTAGTTGGAATAATGATTAATCATTACTTCCTTTTGCTTTAGCTCTTTCCTCCAAACCTTCTTTGATTGCATTAGTTAAGTATGTTGTAATCAATTCTATTGATTTAGTTGAATCATCATTTGCAGGAATAGGGAAATTTACATCATTTGGATTTACATTAGTATCCACCATTGCAAAAGTAGTAATTCCCAATTTATTAGCTTCTTTTACTGCTAAATGCTCTTGACTAATATCAACAATATACATCGCTGAAGGAAGACGGTTAAGTCTGGCAATACCACCAAGCACTTTAAATAATTTTGCTTTTTCTCTACTTAAGGTTAATCTTTCTTTCTTAGTGATACTAGTCAAAGATTTATCTTTTAGCATGCTATCTATTTTTTCCATCTTCTTGATAGATTTTCTGATAGTAGAAAAGTTTGTCATCATTCCTCCCAACCATCTGGAAGTAACGAAAGGCATATTTACACTTTCCGCAGCACTTTTAACAATCTCTCTAGCTTGTTTTTTAGTAGCCACGAAAACTATTTTTCGACCGGATTTAGCAATTTCTTTAATCGCTTTTGCAGATTTCTCCAATTCATTAATAGTTTTATTTATATCAATGATATGAATTCCTTTTTTTTCTGCAAAGATATATGGAGACATCTTTGGATTCCATTTTCTCTTCATATGTCCAAAATGCACTCCTGCATCCAGCATCTCTTTATAATTAAGTTTTGACATTTTTAATCTTTTTAAATAATTTAATAAACAAATATTAACGCTTGCTGAACTGGAAGTTCTTTCTCGCTTTTGGTTTACCAGGTTTCTTACGCTCAACTACTCTCGCGTCTCTAGTAAGATATTTCTTATCTTTTAGAGGTTTTCTGAAATCTTCATTGATTATCACCAAAGCTCTTGATAAAGCAAGTCTAATAGCCTCTGCTTGTCCTTTGAAACCACCACCTTTCACATTAATTTTGATATCATATTCATTGTCGATACCGGCAATCTTAAGAGGATCAATCATACCTAGTCTGATGTGATCCTGAGGAAAATACTCTTTGTAATCTTTACCGTTAACCCTAATCTTTCCTGATCCACTTTTCAAATAAAGTCTGGCAATAGAAGCTTTTCTCCTCCCTATTGTGTTTATCATTTCCATAATATATTAAAATTTAAATTCTTGAGGTTTTTGGGCCTGATGTTTGTGCTCAGTGCCTTCATAAACAAATAATTTTGTAAACATCTTTCTTCCAAGTTTATTTTTTGGCAACATTCCTCTTACCGCATTTTCAAGAACGGCAGTTGGCTTTTTGTCAAACATCTCCTTTGCAGTTCTCCTTCTCAAACCACCAGGGTATCCTGTATATCTCAAATATTCTTTACCTTTTAACTTATTTCCGGTAAATCTTATTTTTTCTGCATTTATTACAATCACACAATCTCCAGTATCAATATGGGGTGTGTATTGGGGCTTATGCTTGCCTCTGAGAACATGAGCGATTTTTGTCGCTAATCTACCTACTACTTCTCCTTCTGCATCAATGACATACCAATTTCTTTGTACATCCTCATTTCTCTGCGATTTTGTTTTATAACTTAATGTATTCACTTTCTGTTATTTTAATTAATTCTTCCTAATTTTTAAAACGAGCGGCAAAGGTAAACTTATTTTTTTTAACAAACAAGTATTTTTACTAAAAAAAAATAAATTGCACCTCCATAACAAACTATAAAACAGCTTAAATTTCGCACAAAAAAATTAGACCTACATGTTTTCGCAACTCTTACTGCGGTAAATATACAGGTTTATCAGGTCTATACCACTAGTTTCTATTTTGTCATTTTCCAATTGTTTTGAAAAGAAAATCTACAACTTATTATTATAATTCGTTTGTTTTGCATTTACTTTGCAGCGTAAATAATAATTATTTTAAATTTTATCATCAATAAAAATGTTAAATAATTAATTTACAATAAACAATTAATTATATATAAATACAATAAATAATATGGCAAAAAATCTTCTTATAGTCGAGTCACCCGCAAAAGCAAAAACCATAGAAAAAATACTTGGCAAAGACTTTAAAGTAAAATCGAGTTTTGGTCATGTCAGAGACTTGCCGGTAAGCGATATAGGTGTAGATGTCGAAAATGATTTCGAACCAAAGTATGTTATTTCCAAGGACAAAACGAAATTGGTCAAAGAACTGAAATCGGAAGTGAAAAAAGCTGATATCGTATGGCTCGCTACCGATGAGGATCGTGAGGGGGAAGCTATATCTTGGCATTTGAGTGAAGTCTTGGGATTAGATGCCGATACAGCCAAAAGAATTGCATTCAGGGAAATCACTAAGCCTGCTGTCACAAAAGCTATCGACAACCCGCGAACCATCGATATGAACATCGTCAACGCTCAGCAAGCCAGACGTATTTTAGATAGATTAATGGGGTATGAATTATCTCAATTGTTGTGGAGAAAAGTAAAGGGAAAATTATCCGCAGGAAGAGTTCAATCCGTAGCGGTCAAACTGGTAGTAGAGAAAGAAAGAGAGATAAGAAATTTTATTCCGGCAGCTTCTTATAAAGTTTTTGCTTACTTTATTATCGATAATAATAGTAAAAAAGTTGAGCTTAAAGCAGAATTAAAAAAAGCTTTTGATACCGAAAAACAAGCTACAGATTTCTTAAATAAATTAAAAGAAGCAAATTACAAAATAGCCGATATCAAAATAAAGCCGATAAAAAAGAATCCGGCACCTCCCTTTACAACCTCCACCCTACAGCAGGAAGCGAGTACCAGATATGGATTTAGTGTTAAAAGGACAATGATGGTAGCGCAAAGATTGTACGAAAAAGGTATGATTACCTATATGAGAACAGATTCGACTAGCTTGAGTAATGTGGCACTGGGGGCTATCACCAATTATATTAAAGAAGAATTTGGCGAAAAGTATCACCAATTCAGAGTATATAAATCGAAATCCGCAAATGCACAAGAAGCTCACGAAGCTATTAGACCTACATATATCGAGAGGAAAAATGCTAGTGGTGACAACGATGAGCAAAAATTATATGAATTGATTTGGAAAAGAACATTGGCATCTCAAATGTCCAGTGCAGAATTGGAGAGAACCGACGTCGAAATAAATATCTCAACTTATAAGGATTCATATTTTGTTGCAACCGGTCAAGTACTGAAATTTGATGGATTTCTCAAAGTATATATCGAATCAAAAGAAGATGATGATGGCGATGATGTAAAAGGCATCCTGCCACCATTGAAAGTTGGACAAGAATTGCAAGTAGATTATGTTGAAGCATTAGAAAAATATACAAAAGGACCAGCAAGATATACGGAAGCATCACTAGTGAAAAAACTTGAAGCTCTGGGTATTGGGCGTCCATCAACATATGCTCCTACTATTTCAAAAATAATGCAAGAAGAAAGAGGATATGTCGTCAAAACCCCACTTGAACCTAAAGAAAGAGAGGTCGTCACTTTGACTCTAAAAGGTAATAATCTTAATAAAAAAGTCAATAAAGAGAATTACGGTGGAGCAAAAAACAGGCTTCACCCAACAGATATGGGTATGGTAGTAACTGACTTTCTAGACGAAAAGTTTGATAAAGTTATGGACTATGGTTTTACTGCCAAAGTTGAAGCTGACTTAGATAAAATAGCAGAGAAAGGATTGAATTGGAAGAAAATGTTAGCTGATTTATATTTTCCATTTCATGAGGTTATCGAACACACTATGGAGAATCAAGGAAGAGTGAGAGCAAAAAGAGTTCTAGGTACAGATCCAGAAACAGGTCATGAAGTTTTGGTACAAATCACAAGATTCGGACCGGTAGTGCAGATTGGAACAAGGGAAGAAGTAGGTGAAGAAGGGAAACCTAAATTTGCAAATCTTAGAGCAGGGCAGTCAATTGAAACAATCACTTTTGATGAAGCGATGAAATTATTTGAATTACCAAAAGTTGTCGGTGAATATGAAGGTAAAGAAGTACTGATTGGAATAGGCAGATTTGGACCTTATGTGAAATTTGATGATAAATTCATTTCGATAGGTAGGGGAACAGACCCTATGGAAGTAACTTTGGAAGATGCCATCGCACTTATCGAAAAGAAAAGGGAAGAGGATAAACCAATGGCAGAATACAAAGGTTTTCCAATCACGAAAGGCAAAGGTCGATTTGGACCATTTTTGAAGTGGAACGGTATGTACGTAAATGTTCCTAGAAGATACGATTTTGAAAATCTCAGTCTTGATGATGCTTTTGAATTAATTGATCTAAAAATAGAAAAAGAAGCTAATCGATATATCAAAAGATGGGAAGATGAACAAATAGCTATCGAAAATGGAAGATGGGGACCATTTATAAGATTTAAAAAGAAATCAGTAAAATTGCCTAAAGTTGATGGTAAAAAACCCGAAGCTGAAGAATTGAAAGATTATACTCTTGAGCAGGTAAAAGAACTTATAGAAGCCGAAATTCCTGGAGCATTTAAGAAAAAAACAAGGAAAAAACCGGCTGCTAAAAAGAAAGCCACAGCTAAGAAGAAAGCAACTACAAAAAAGAAGTAATTAATTACTAATACTGATCCTGAAAAAATCGTACAATAATAGAGAGAATCAATTTCAAAATTGGTATTATTATATCTAATATAAGACGATTTTTTTATAAGCGCAATATGTATGATCCTCTAATTCTATTTTAACAAAATAGAGTCCCCCGGCTAGACTATTTAGGTCTATGCTTACTTCATTTGTATTCTTTGCAAACACATTTTTACTGTATACTTTTTTTCCGGTTATTGAATAAATAGAAATTGAATTAATCTTTTTATTATTTATTATGTTTATAATTCCTGTTGAAGGGTTTGGATAAATTGCTACTTTGCTATTTACTGTTAAATTTGATTTTACAGAAAGTTTGTTACAATCAACAGCTAAATCACCGGGAGAATTATACAGTGCATTTATTTCCGAAAAATTAAGAGCTTTTGTAAAAATTCTAAATTCATCTAATGCTCCATTTAAAGGATGCTCAATGGCAGAAAGCTTAGTATTACATCTTATACCTAAGGTCGTTGCTGTCCGTGTTTTATTTGGTTTTAATGTATCAATATATCCCGGATATCCTTTTATTATAACTTCCGGATCAAAATCAATATTATTTGTTGGAGAGTAAGTTACCTCGTTCCCATTTACATAGGCTTGTAATGTATTAGTTGTCCTATCAATTACCATGACTACATGATACCATTTATTTGCGATTAATCCCGTTGTATCTTGCAGCTCTGCACCTGTATGATCATAAGCTTCCGGTTGTGCATGAAAACCTATTCCAATAGAATCCACGCTAATAGATAAACCTTCTTTTGTCAAATTCCCTGATGCTCCTGAATCATAAATCAAAGCTAAATTTGAAGGAATTTCATTTAATCTAAACCAAACCGAAACAGATAAATCACGATCCAAGGGATCGAGAACATCATTTAAAATAATTCCAACTTCACCTGACAAATCTATTGCATTACCTACAATACCGGGTGTACTATGGCTTGAAAAATCACCATTTAACACTATGGCATTTTGTGATTCTATCGTCCAAGCCGAATCATGTACTATATTTCCTGAAGTCTCATCAAATGTATAACGTAATGCTCTATCGCATGAGTCATCGCGGACATCTACAAATACTTTTGCATAATTGGTAAAATACCCATTCCCTTGTCCTGATTCAGCAATGTAATTAAAATAATCACGTCCAACAAAATCATATGGAGGATTATATCTTAATTTATTTCCTTGGAGAGTAATATTTCCTCCATTTAAGCTTGTCGTATCAAAACTTTTTATACTTATCCTGTCATGATTAAAATCCCTGTCATTTGAAAGAACATCAATATCTATAAACTCGTTTTCATTAACAATAACATAATCTTCTTCTACCCATGGATGCAAAGGATCTGAATAATCAGGGATAGAATTAGCTAAGCAGGCATTTCCCGGTAAATTTAAATGACCTTTAGCAATTGCCACAGAATTTCTTCCATAATAAAATTGATTACCATTTTGAGAATCTTTTTGATTATGATAATGTGCCAATTCCAAAGTATGCCCCATCTCATGTGGCATCGCTCCAAGTTTACTCCTATTAAACGAAGTTCGACCTCCTTTAAAAGGTTTATCGCAAAATTGATGCCTTCCGGCACCTCCTCCACCACCTGTAGTTTTCCAAAAAGTAAGTACCGGATTAATCTGGTCAGGATAATCATCAGGATTGATGATATCTTTCACCCGTGCAATACTAGAGTCTATCGGGATAATCAATAAATTTGTAGTTAAAGATAAGCCTAAGTCTCTTGTAGCAAAATAATCCATAGAATTTACACCATTTTCCCACATTGCTACAAGTGTTTCATAATCTCCGTTAGCTTTTTTAGGTTTCATTAAATCCGAATACAAACAAGAATAACCACTTGTTAATACCCAATTTGACTTTTGGGGAGTATCAACTGCCGGAAGATTGAGTTCGGTAATAGAATAATCTTCTACAGAAATTTCTTTTATTTCAAAACCACCATTCTTTTCCCCTTTCCCTTTTAATGCTTTTATGTAGATTTTATCATCCGGATACCAAACTGCAAATGCCTTATAATTCGAATGATTGGTTATTCGCCCTCGATAAGTACGTACTTGATTTGGAATTTCATAAGGTGTTAATGTTGTTCCGTTCCATGTGAAAATTTGCAGATCCGGCGATCTAGTCGAGTATTTATAAAACTCAAAGTTGCACATTCCTATTTCATCAGAATAAACGGAAATCGAAAAGGAGCTATATTGCCCGTAAGTTACTATATTGAACAAAAAAACAATAGCGAATAAATAATACTTTTGTAACATAGCTTCAAATTTAGAAACAAATGTATAGAATTTTTGATAGTTTCAATAATCTCCAAGTACATTTAGTTTTTCCATAATTCTTCACCAACTAAAAATACAATTTTATATCAATAAATTATGATGACAAAAGATTAATCATGGTTAATAAAGAGATGCAACCAAATGCCAAGGTCGATATTTTGCAGTAAAAGAATTTGTTTCCTTTTTATTGTGCTCAAAAAGCCTTCGCTCTATGTCATTGGTTTGACCTATATAATACTTGTCAAATCTATCTGAATAAAGTATGTAAACATAAAACATATATGAAAATGAATGGTTTATTCATTTGCAAAAAAAAAGCTACCGTAAATACGATAGCTTTTTGGGCGCCTCCACAAGGACTTGAACCTTGGACCTACGGATTAACAGTCCGCCGCTCTAACCAACTGAGCTATGGAGGCAAAATAGTATTTCATCAAGATCCCCAACGATTAATCCTGCTGTTTAACAAGACCGCTCTAATCCCGTTACACAACGGAAAGCTATGGAGGCAATCAATACTTTTCTTCAAAAGCGACCGCAAAGATAGATATTTACAATCTAATATTCCAAATATTTTAAAAATAATTTTAAAGTTTTTGAAAAAAATATCAATTTAGTGCACAAATTCAATATTTTTGTTGAAATTTGTACTTTATAAAGTGAATGAACAGTTTATTAGTCTAATACATACTCAAATCTCTTAGGTTTAACTTGCTTGTAGTTTTTTTCTATATCAAAACAAAATCAATAGCCTTTGCTATAACTATTTAGTTTAATACAGGATAAGAAGATTTTTAGACCGGATAAGTTGTAAGGTTGAGTATGTGTT
>Ga0256831_1000342_pt1 | contig 24534 bp, 20 predicted proteins | sample 132544metaG_FD_189087 | JGI IMG/M metagenome (GOLD analysis project Ga0256831, IMG submission 189087) | Hydrothermal vent microbial communities from Lau Basin, Pacific Ocean - 132-544 | ecosystem: Environmental > Aquatic > Marine > Hydrothermal vents | place: Pacific Ocean: Lau Basin | collected... | reverse complement strand
GTATTTATTACTATAAATTAAAAAAATTTTATACCACATATCAGGAGATTATAAATTATGGCTCATGTCGTTATTATTGGTGCTGGAACTGGCGGTATGCCCTGTGCATACGAAATGCGTGATGCTCTGGGTAAAGAGCATCAGGTAACTATGATCAGTGAAAATGAAACCTTTGATTTTACCCCATCAAACCCATGGGTGGCCGTTGGCTGGAGAACTCGTAAAGACATCAGTTTTGAAGTTCGACCATACCTTGAAAAACGTGGTATTAATTTCATCGCCCACCGGGTAGATAAAATTGATCCTGATAATAATGAATTAACCCTCAATAACGATGAAAAAGTCTCTTATGACTACCTGATTATTGCTACAGGTCCAAGACTGGCTTTTGAAGAAGTCGAAGGTTCAGGCCCATCAGCCCATACCCAGTCAATCTGTAACCTGCCCCATTCTGAAACCGCATTCCAGGATTTCGAAAAACTGGCGGCTGATCCCGGTCCTGCAATTGTTGGTGCTATGCCCTTTGCCAGTTGTTTTGGCCCGGCCTATGAATACGCCTTTATTCTTAACCGTGAATTACAAAAACGTAAGTTAAGAGATAAAGTACCCATGACTCTGGTTACTTCAGAACCCTATATTGGCCATCTGGGCCTGGGTGGTGTGGGTGATTCCAAAGGTATGCTGGAATCAGAACTGCGTCAGCATGACATTAAATGGATCTGTAATGCCAAAACCACCAAAATTGAAGCCGGTAAAATGTATGTTGATGAGCTTAATGACGATGGCTCCATCAAGGAGCAGCATGAGCTGGAATTTAAACATGGTATGATGCTGCCGGCCTTTAAAGGTGTGGATGCTGTAGCCAGTGTAGAAGGCTTATGTAATCCACGCGGCTTTGTTATTGTAGACAAGCAGCAGCGTAGTCCTAAATACCCTAATATTTTTTCAGCCGGTGTCTGTATTGCTATCCCTCCTGTTGAAGCAACACCTGTCCCTACCGGTGCACCTAAAACCGGTTATATGATTGAGTCCATGGTAACGGCCATTGTGCACAATATTTCTGATGAACTGAACGGTAAACAGCCAACTCACGAAGGTACCTGGAATGCTATCTGTCTGGCTGATATGGGTAATACGGGTGCAGCATTTGTGGCTATTCCGCAAATACCACCACGTAACCTGGCCTGGTTCAAGAAAGGGAAATGGGTACACCTGGCCAAAATCGGATTTGAGAAATACTTTATCCGCAAGATGAAGTCCGGTTCCAGTGAACCAGTTTATGAAAAATATCTGTTAAAAGCATTAGGCATTAATCGCCTGAAATAATAATAGACTGTTCTCCTGAAACCTTAAACTTTAAAGGCTGTTTCCTGTACAGGATTCAGCCTTTTTTAATCAGTGATCCGGTACACTTCCACCACATTGGGGAGTTGACTGATCCGGTTTAAAGCCCTGCTTAACTGGGCAATACCCGCAATTTCTAGCGTTAGACGCATTCTCGCTGAATAGTCCGCTTTATTGGTGGAAGTATTTACACCGAGCACATTAATTTCAAGATTAGCCAGAATAGCGGTAATATCTCTTAACAGACCCTGTCTGTCCATGGCAATTAACTCAATCATAACGGTGTAACACTGGTTAATTTCATGGTTCCACTCCACTTCAATTAAGCGTTCACTGTTTTCCTCCAGGGCATGCTGTACATTATGACAGTCACTTCTGTGAATGGTTATACCTCTGTGTTTGGTTATAAATCCAACAATTTCGTCACCGGGCACTGGCTTACAGCATTGAGCAATCTGAGTCAGCACATTATCGACACCATAGATGGTAACATCACCCGATCCCTGGGGCAGCAGCTCAATGGTCTGCTGAATTGGTGCTTCCGGCTCATGATGCTCTTCATTATGACCACCCAGTTCCTGAATGGTGGCCGCAATCTGTCCCGTGGTAATTTCTCCACGTCCTATTTCTGCAAACAACTGTTCCGCTGATTCAAGCTGAAATCTCTCTGCCAGTTTTTCATGAGAAATATTGCTTATTGCCAGACGGTGCAGTTCTTTTTCAAGAATATCTCGTCCTGCCAGAACATTTTGATCATAATTTTGCTGTTTAAACCAGTGCCGTACTTTGGCTCTTGCCCGGGAAGTTTTTAAATAACCCAACTGCGGGTTTAACCAGTCCCGACTCGGTGAACCATTTTTGGTAGTAAGGATTTCTACCTGCTGACCGCTTTTAAGTTCATAGGTTAAGGGCACCATTTTGCCATTAACCTTGGCACCGCGGCATCGGGCACCAACTTCTGTATGGACATAAAAAGCAAAGTCCAGAGGGGTTGCCCCCTGCGGCATATCAATGATTTCACCATCCGGTGTCATCACATAAACCCGATCCTGAAATACTTCAGATTTAAAACGGTCAATAAAGTCACCGGCATCTTTTTCTTCATCTTTCCATTCCAGTAATTGTCTTAACCAGGCTATTTTCTGCTCATAATGCCCGCTTTGTTTACCGCCTTCCTTGTATCGCCAGTGTGCTGCCACTCCATATTCAGCGTGTTTGTGCATTTCAAAGGTACGGATCTGTATTTCCAGGGTTTTACCCTGTGGTCCGATGACTGCCGTATGAATGGACTGATAATTATTTTCCTTGGGTGTGGCAATATAATCATCAAATTCATAAGGAATATGTTTCCAGAGGGTATGCATAACACCCAGGGCATGATAACAGTCTTTAAGTTCCTTAACGTGTATGCGCACGGCACGCAGATCATAAAGCTGATGAAAGCCAAGATGTTTGCGCTGCATTTTTTTCCAGATACTGTAGATGTGTTTGGAACGACCAGTCACCTCAGCTTCAATATTATTCTTTTTCAGATTGTCCTGAATGATCTGCACCACATCTTTAATATACCTGTCCCGATCAACCTTTCGTTCAGATATATAGCGGGCAATTTTCTTATAATTGATCTCATCCAGATAACGAAAGGCCAGATCTTCCAGTTCCCACTTTAACTGCCAGATCCCCAGACGGTTGGCCAGAGGTGCATAAATTTCAGCGGTTTCACTGGCAATGAGCTTCTGCTTTTTAGTGGGCAATGAATCCAGGGTACGCATATTATGCAGCCGATCCGCCAGTTTAATCATGACCACCCGGACATCTTCAGCCATGGCCAGTAGTAATTTACGCAGGTTTTCGGCTTTTAAACCTTCTTTTTTAATATTGCCGTTCTGATCCGGTTTTAAATTGGCAAAGGCTTTCATTTTGGTGACGCTGTCTACCAGCGTAGCCACTTCTTTACCAAATTTTTCTTCCAGTTGCTCCAGGGTAATGTCTGTATCTTCAACAACATCATGCAGCAGGGCGGTCATTAAGGAAGGGGTATCAAGATTGAGTGACAGTAAGATTTCTGCTACTGAAATAACATGAAAGACATATGGTTCACCGGAGGCCCTGACCTGATCCTTATGTGCCTCGTTAGCAAAATCAAAAGCCTGGCGAAGCAAATTCAGATCAATATTAGCCTGTGACTCCCTGATTTTTCCCTCCAGAGCATTAAAACGCTCCAGGGGTGTATCATGAACATCAGCAACTGCTTCTACGTAAACCATATCCCGGACAAATCCCAACTATCATGTCAGATAACATTTAAGAAAATTTTTATTTCAGTATGCGTTTAAAGTAAAATTAAAGATTATTAGCAACTATTCAGTGTACCTGACCGTGATTGTCTGCAGGTACTGTATTTCCGGGGGCGCCCAAGTACCTCCATGTATCGGTTTAGAACTTTTCAAAAACTTGTTTTTGCTCAAGTTCTTATCCTAGTGATTACGAAAACATCCATGTTTTCAAAACCCCGTAAATACAGTACCTACAACCAATCACTCTACTGTTCACTAATTGAAGCTGAGTAGTTACGATTATTAATAAGAATACAATATAACATTATAAAATCTATTACTATTTACTTTACTTTAATTTTGTGGTTAATAATAGAGCATTCAAGTCAGGAATTTAAAATATGAAAAAAATAATTATTTTTACTTTTGCATTGCTTTTACAGACTATAAGCTATGCTGATTCTCATTACCCTGTCAGGGGCATGTCTATGCAGGAAGTTATTCAGCAACAGGGAGAACCCGAAACCAGAAAAGGACCGGTGGGAAACCCGCCCATTTCACGCTGGATTTATAAAGACTTTAGTGTTTATTTTGAAGACGGTACGGTTATTCACTCAGTTGAAAATCAGAAAAAATCGATTTATTTGAATAAGTAACGGGTATATATAACTCAGGCCTCTGAGGACAGTTTTAACTTAAAATAACGGATGGTTTTCAGAGCCAGTAATATAAGTGGTGTGGCATGCATTAGCAGATCAAAGATATCCAGGGGCTTAACCAGTTTGCCTGCCATCAGCATTGTTATTTTTTCCAGTAAATGAGGCTGACCGCCTATTGGCGCTGTACCCAGAAAAATAGTCAGTATTATTAATACCGGAAAACTGAAATTATCCAGCCATTTCATTGTATATCCTTTCTCTTTATTTCTATGAACTTATTATGAATCCTGATACTTACTAAGATTCATATTTGTGACACAAATTAACAATATCACCATTTTCTAATAAGCCTGATAGAATATTCTATTTTTATAAAAATTACCAGTTCTGTATATTATTTAATCAATTTCTGACTATAATCAACTTATGAACCGATCATTTATACAAATCGTCCGCCTGTCCGCTATTCTTATTTTTGCCGCCGGCACCTATACTCAGGCAAATGATAATGAATTTGAAGACACTCAATCCAGGCCGCAAAGTATTCCCTATAGTCAAAAACCGGCTGAATTTATTGATACCCCATATGCTGATGAGCAGAATGTTCTGTTCGAATTTTTTCTCGATGATCCAAATAAAATCCATTCCGCTTTATTCTGGCTGCGCTCCTATATGAATACCCTGATGGCAGAACCCTATGGTCTGGCACCAGAGTTTATGAATATTATTGTTCTGATCCACGGTACCGAAATTGTTACCCTGGCAAAAAAGAATTACCCGCAATACCAGAGCGCTGTTAAGCGCATGATTTACTATGAACAACTGGGTGTTGAATTTCGTGTCTGCGGTGATGCTGCAAATGATTTCGGTTATAAACCGGAAGATTTTTACAGCTTCGTTAAAATTATTCCCAATGCCATGGCAGAAATAGCTCATTGGCAACATCAGGGTTATGCCCTGATCCGCCCGCTGGTTTTTGAGAAAAAATTCTCTGTTGAAGATATTCGTTAACTGGTAATAATTAAAACATTCACGCTTAATTCTTCTCTTCCATTTCCCCGAAAACTCAAGGATAATATTTGCTTCTTGACAGGAGTATTTGATGAAGTTCAGTGTTGAAGAATTCCGCAGCTGGGAAAATAAAAAAGTCACGTTATTGGGCATGTCCGGGGTCGGAAAAACCTATTTATCCACCTTATTAAGAGATTCCCAATGGTTTCATTTTTCCGGAGACTACCGTATTGGTACCCGCTATCTTGATGAACCCATTATGGACATGATTAAACAGCAGGCCATGCAGGTTCCCTTCCTTAAGGAATTACTAAGAAACGACTGGATATCCATTAAAAACAATATCAAGGTTCACGATCTGGGGCCGGTGCTAAGCTATATCGGCAAACTGGGCGATCCCGAACAGGGTGGTGTCGAACTGGAAGATTTTATCCAGCGCCAGGCATGTTATCGTGACGGTGAAATTGCCGCCATGCACGATGTACCCTCCTTTATTGAAAAAGCCCAGAAAATATACGGCTACCAGCATTTTGTAAACGATGTCGGCGGTAGTTTGTGTGAGCTCGATGAACCTTCAGTGATAGATACCCTGGTTAAACACACCATGATCCTCTACATCCAGGTAACCGATAAAGAAGAAGAAAACAAACTGATTGAAAGGGCCAAAAGCGCGCCCAAACCACTTTACTACCGTCCGGATTTTCTACAGGAACAACTGGCTGTTTACCTTGCTGAAAATAACCTGCAATACGCAGCTCAGATGAATCCCGATGAGTTTACCCGCTGGATTTTTCCACGCCTGTTTCACTCCCGGATCCCTCGCTATGAAGCTATAGCCGGACCGCACGGTTATACGGTCACTTCTCAGGAAGTTGCCCAGGTCAGGGATCAGAATGATTTTCTTGAATTGCTGGAAACCGCCATTGCCCGTGCAGAATAAGTGAGATAGCTATGCCTCTGGTTGCCCATAATCAACTCCCCTCCTTTGATCGCCTCCGTCACGAAGGGATACGTGTACTGCCGCCCGATGCCGCCATGCATCAGGACATCAGAGAACTGCATATCGGCCTGTTAAACATGATGCCCGATGCCGCCCTGGCCGCCACAGAACGGCAGTTTTTCCGGCTCATTGGAGAAAGCAACCCCATTGCGCAGTTTTATGTGCACCCCTTTACACTGACTGAAATCCCCCGCTCTGAGAAGGCTCAGGCTTATATTAATCAATATTATGAAAGCTTTGATACTATCAGGAATATGGGTCTGGATGCTCTGATTGTTACAGGCGCTAATGTCGCCGGTCCGGAACTTTCACAGCAGCCCTTCTGGAACCCCTTAATTGAGGTATTTGACTGGGCATGGGAAAACGTAACGTCCACCCTGTGCTCCTGTCTGGCCACCCATGCGGTTATGGAGTTTCGATATCAGCAGAAGCGAGTACATCAGGGGCATAAAATATGGGGTGTCTATCCGCACCATATTGTTGATAAAAGCCACCCGCTTATTAACGATATCAACACCCGTTTTGATATACCGCACTCACGCTGGAATGCGGTATCCGCTCAACAATTTAAAGACAGCCGGTTAAAAATTCTGGTAGAATCAGACAGCGGTATGGTTCACCTGGCCACCAGTGAAGACGGCTTTCGTACTATTTTCTTTCAGGGTCATCCCGAATACGATACCATCTCTTTATTAAAAGAATATAAACGCGAGGTACTGCGTTATCAGCAGGGTGAAATCTCTGTCTATCCGCCCTTTCCTGAAAATTATCTAGGCACTTTTGCCAAAGCCATTCTTAATGAATACCGTTACAGAACACTGCAGGCTATGGAAAAAAATACCGAATTACCAGAGTTTCCGGAAAAACTAATTCACAACACCATTGACAATACCTGGCACGATACAGCCGTAGAAGTGGTCGGCAACTGGATGGGACTGATTTATCAGCTGACCCATAAGGAACGGCATCTGCCCTTTATGGACGGTGTTGATCCTGATAATCCGCTTAATTTATAAATGTTATTATTCTCCCGGATTATAATTCGCCTTACCCAGGTCAGTGTACTAATATTATTTTCATACGTCTCAACGCTCCATGCCGCCCCTTTAAAAATTGCCGTAGCCAGTAACTTTTCAACCCCGCTTAAATACCTTGCACAGCAATTTGAAAGGCAAAACCAGCAAAAAATTCTGGTTATCAGTGGTTCCAGCGGTAAACTCTATGCCCAGATCATTAATGGTGCCCCCTATGATGCCTTTTTTTCTGCAGATAAAAAACGTCCACAATTACTGGAACAGCAGGGGCATACTGTAGCAGACAGCCGCTTTACCTACGCCTATGGCCAACTCATCCTCTGGAGCCCAGCTCCTGATCTCATTAACCACAGCAGTGACGTTCTGTTTAGCAGACAGTTCAGACATATAGCCATGGCCAATCCCCGTCTGGCACCTTATGGTCGTGCCGCACAGGAAGTACTGGAAGCTCTGGATTTATGGCAGGCGCTTAAATCCCGAACCATAAGAGGAGAAAATATTGCCCAGACCTGGCAGTTTGTTAACAGCGGTAATGCACCACTGGGTTTTGTGGCCCGTTCACAGGTTTTTCATCCTGCTCACAAAGCCCGGGGATCATGGTGGAGCGTACCGGAAAAATACTATTCACCCATAGAACAGCAGGCAGTACAGTTAACGGATAATAAAGCCGTTAAATCATTTCTTGTCTGGATACAGTCTCCTGCTGCTATGGAAATCATCCGCTCTTTTGGTTATGGTACACCTGATGCTCAATGAACATGATTTAAGTGCCCTGTTTATTACTCTGAAACTGGCCAGCCTGTCCACTCTGTTGTTGCTAATTATCGGTACTCCCATTGCCTGGTGGCTGGCACGCAGCCAGTGGCGTTTTAAATTTCTGGCTGAAGCTATTATTGCTTTGCCCCTGGTACTCCCGCCTACCGTACTGGGCTTTTATCTGCTCATTGCTCTTGGTCCTAACGGGCCGGTTGGAGGACTGTCTCAATGGCTGGGGGGGCAACCTCTTGCTTTTACTTTTACTGGTCTGGTCATAGGCTCAGTATTTTATTCCATGCCCTTTGTTGTTCAGCCCCTGCAAAGTGCTTTTTCCGCTATTGGCAAGCGTCCCCTTGAAGTGGCAGCCACATTAAGAGCCGGGCCGGTGGATCGTTTTTTTACGGTGGCCGTACCGCTGGCTCAGTCCGGTTTTCTGACCGCTGCCGTATTGGGTTTTGCTCATACTATTGGGGAGTTTGGTGTTGTACTTATGATAGGCGGCAATATTCCCGACGAAACCCAGGTATTATCCATTGCCATTTATGATCATGTCGAATCCATGGAATATGCTCAGGCACACTGGCTATCTGCCGGACTGCTGCTGTTATCTTTTATTATGCTGCTTGGCGTTTATAGTCTTAACCGGCGTTTTTCAGCTTTAGTGAGAAATTAACCTATGAGCATTAAAGCCCGTTTTAATCTGCAGCATGATAATTTTGTACTGGATATTGATACTGAAATGCCATCCCAGGGCGTTACGGCCATATTTGGTGATTCAGGCTGCGGTAAAACCACTTTACTAAGAAGTATTGCCGGGCTGGAACGCTGTCAGCAGGGATTTCTACAGATTAACGATACCATCTGGCAGGATAATACACTTTTTGTTCCCACAGAAAAACGCAGTATCGGCTATGTCTTTCAGGAGGCCAGCCTGTTTGACCATCTTAATGTATTACAAAATATACAGTACGGCTGCTCCAGGGTTCCTGACAGGGAACGCAGCATTAAACTGGAACAGGCTATTGAACTGCTGGCACTTACTCCTCTTCTTAAACGAAATACTGCTCAGCTATCCGGCGGTGAACGTCAACGGGTCGCCATAGCCAGGGCACTGGCCAGCAGCCCAAAAATTCTGCTCATGGATGAACCCCTGTCAGCACTGGATTTAAAGCGAAAACATGAAATCATGCCTTTTCTTGAATCCCTGCATGATAAGCTGAATATTCCCATTCTTTATGTCAGCCATGCACCGGGAGAAATTGCCCGTCTGGCGGATCATTTACTGCTGATGGAAGAGGGAAAAATTCGCGCTTCCGGCTCACTGGATACCATGCTGACCCGACTGGATCTGTCCCTGGCCCACGGTGACCGGGCTGCGGCATTAATACATGCCAATGTAGCAGAACACGATAAAACATTTAATGTCACCTACCTGGATTTTCCAGGCGGCCGTTTTACCGTTGCCCATAAAGACTTACCCATTAATCATCCGGTTCGTTTAAGAGTTATTGCCAGAGATGTCAGTATTACCCTTGAACATCAAAGCAATACCAGCATTCTGAATATTTTTCCAGCCGTGGTTGATACCATGACGCCAGAAGGCAATGCCCAGGTCGTTGTACGCCTGCTACTCAATAACATTCCCATCCTGTCCCGAATTACCCAAAAATCAGCTTCTCTGCTGACATTAGAAACGGGTAAAAAAGTTTTCGCTCAGGTTAAAACCGTCGCCCTGTTAAGCTGAGTCATATAATTTATATTCATTTTCAATTCAGTTTTAATTAATATTGGTTTAATTGTGGTTTGTTATGCTTATCCATATTAACAATTCATAAATAACAACCCATAAGGCAATAACCATGAATACAACGTCATCTAAAGAAGTAAAAGTATGGGATATTCTGATTAGAATATTTCACTGGACTCTGGTGATCAGCTTTTTTACTGCTTATTTAACAGAAGATGATTTTCTGGATATCCATAGATATGCCGGATACCTGATAACCGGCTTGCTGGTTTTTCGATTAATATGGGGGTTTATTGGTTCCAGGTACGCACGATTCAGTAATTTTGTTTATTCATTTGCAGCTATTAAGGACTATCTCAAATCGCTGTTAACCACCCACCCAAAACACTACCTGGGTCATAACCCAGCCGGAGGCTTTATGATTATATTGCTTCTGGTCAGCCTTAGTTTTACAGTAAGTACCGGAATAGTTATGGATCTTGAACCTGAACCCGGCAATGCAATACAACAGCAATATACTTCTGAACATGATGACGACAACGATGAATATGAAAGCGCAACACATGAAGTAATGGAGGAAATACATGAATTTTTTGCCAACCTGACCCTGTTACTGGTATTTATTCATATAGCCGGGGTTATTGTCAGCAGTAAGCTGCATAATGAAAATCTGGTGCGAGCCATGATAACCGGTAAAAAAATTCAGAAGAATTAATGACGACTCTTTTCTGTACGCCTGTTTCTTACCAGTAGAACTTAATTCTCAGGAATCATGGGTAGATTCTCTAACTGTTCCGGAGTAGGCGGAGTATTTATGGGTTTGTCAAAAGACCTGAACTTTAAACTGGTACGCAATTTTTTGATGCGTTCTTTTTCTGTTGAAAGATTATGGGTCAGGAACAGAATATAAGCGTCAGCTTTGTCATTCTGATGAATTGCAATAAGCATGGCTTGCTGATATCGCTTGCTGATACCAGGAGACAGATCAAACACACCAACAGATGCCCAACCCGCTCTGTATTCCTTTCTGGCTTCTTCAGGTGTATAACTACGGCTGATAACATCATGATTTATGGCCATGGTTTCAGTCAGGGTACGGAATAACATATTAAATAAATCATTGGGTAAAGGCGCCGCATTATGAGGATCATCATAATCGATTTCAATTCGACTTAAAGGGCGTATGGCATATTGTATCTCAATCTGGCCATCTTCTGAGACATAACGGGCCTCATATGGCATAACATATGCGGGCTCAACAGGTAAAGCTTTAAATCCTTCCGGAGCCTGGAATTCCAGCCCGCCTTCCGTCAACAATTGCTGGAAAGTGACATCTTTTGCAAAAACTACAGCACTTATTCCCATGCACAGCAACAAAACGGCAATAACAGCTCCAGACCTCATAATTGTTTACCGCCCTTACCGGCTTGTGCTTCCTGCTTATTCCAGGCTTTAAGCAACTCTTTTCCTGCCTGTTTCCAGGATGCTTCACCTGCCAGCTCTATGAAATGTTTGATATCAGCCCTTGCTTTAGCTTTCTCACCCAGAGCCCAGCGCATGGAACCACGATTAAACCATGGAGCCGGTAATTGAGGCTCAACCTTTATACAATGTGAAAAATCTTCCAGAGCTTCTTTCTCCCGCCCCAGATTAGCGAGAAGACTGCCTCGGTTGAAAAGTGCAGGTACCAGATCTGGAGACAGTGCTACAGCCCTGTTTAAATCATCAAGCGCCTCTTTCTTACGCCCAAAACGTAAATATAATTGAGCCCGGGTTACTCGATACAGGGCATTATCTGGCTCCAGCTTAACAGCCTGCTCCATATCAGACAGAGCCCCTTTTATGTCCTGCTGTTCAAGCTCAAGACTGGCGCGCATATTAAACAAATCGGCATGATGCGGGTATTTAGCCAGAGCCTGATTAAGCACCGCCATGGCCTGAGGCTTTCGACCAGCCGCCCAGTGCTGCGCTGCAACCTGAATATGCTGCTCCGGTGTCAGTTCAGCATGGGGATTAGGCCCACGGTGCAGAGCTGAAGCCCTTCCTTCATCCAGTGGATCAATATGCATCGGCATAGCTGCCTTTGAAATATCAATCCCGGGTTTGGGCTCATCAGCTGCACCAACATTTTCATTTACAGCAATTGCATTACTTAGTACAAAAATCAGGGAAACGGTAACTTTAGTTGTGAGTTTCACAATAACTATTCTCCAGATCAGAAACAAAAAAAGAAGCCACCATTATAAAATGATGACTTCCTTTAAATCAGCCACCCCTGCCAGGGTGACCAGGCTCTTACTTGCCTTTAGACTCGCCGTAGGTTTTAAGCATTTTATTCAGCATCTCGATATGTTCCTTATCAGTCAGCTGTCCAGGTGTAGAAACCCTGGCCCAGAGCTCGGCGTTGGTCATTTCCCGATGGCAACCCATGCACAGGCCTGTACGATCCATGGCATCACGCATTTCCCTGGGCAGGGCTTGGGAAAGTGGCCAGTGAGTGCCCACAGTCTGCACCTGCTGATCATCTTTAATGATGGTTGACCAGTCAAAATCAAGATCCCTGATTTTTGAAACCTGAATCTTGTAATTACCAGGTTTGGGTATGGGCTTGCCATTTTTCTGGTCGATCAGATCTTCTACAATGTCTTCGACATAGCGTGTCTGGAAGACACCACCGGCTATACCGTATCCCATCGCTTTAGGATTATTATGACAGGACTCACAGGTACGAGCTTTACGTTGTACAGAGTGAGGCTGTACCGGTGCCATATCGATGGCCAGTGGAGTTCGCTTCTGCCCCAGTTCTTTACGCTCATCTTCTGACTTTGCTATCTCATTCAGTGCAATGGTCTTGTTATTACGGTCAATAACGGTATAGACCACCTGACAACCGGGCATCAGTGGGGTAACACGGCCTTCACCATTAATACCCAGTACAGGATCTTCCCAGCGCAGATAGGAGCGGGTTTCAAAGACCTTGCCGGGGCTTTGGATACCTTTGGTTCCTAATGGGGACTCGGCAGTTGAACCGTCAGGATTACGCTTGCTGCCTGATGCAATCCAGTCAGTATCATGATAAGGATTGCCTTTCTTGTCCTTGCCATAATTAACCTGAACATGACAACCATAACATTGTGGTACCCAGGAAGCATGACAGGCATAGCACTCCAGACTGTCATTATGTTTTTTCACCTTACTCATGGCGACCATGGAGTCCTGATTCTTCCAGCTATTATCCAGTTTGATCTGCTTGAGTATGGGCACGTCAAAATCATTACCTGTGGCAGAGTGTAAAACTACTTTCCTGCCTTTTTTAACCACATTGCCAAATGGATTACCGCGTGTGGTTTTCAGATAACCTTCACCTTTATCATAGACAGTGGCAAATGTTGCAGTTTCCTTCAGTAGTTTATCTGACAGACCACGAGATTTAGATTTACTCAGATCTTTCTTAAACTCTTCACCATAACCCAGGGGCAGTTCCCAGGGGAACTTCTCAGGAGTACCGTGGCAGTCCTGACATTCAATTTCAACCTGTGCCAGTGTAGTTCCGGGCAGGTTGCCATCGCCATGCATATCGATGGTGGTGTGACAATCCTGACAGAGCATACCGCCTTTTGGATTGCCGGGACGGCTCTGATTGTACTGGTGATGTAAATCATCAGCGATAAACAGGTACTTTTTAGTATGCAGCTTGGGCTGTTTCATACCCTTTTCATTCCAGGGTGAACCATAAGGAAATTCCATCAGACCCTGGTAGGTCACACCGATCCGCTTACCACGGTTGTGACAGTGATTACAGGTTTCAACTGGAATACCAGAATATTCTGCATGAGAAGTTTTCACCACAGACTTACGGGTAGCCTGAATCTGGTGAGTTAACATGTGTCCTTTTTGTTTCTTGTCGATGGTCGGATCATTACCTTCGTACAGGCCCTCGGTACCATAAGGAATATGACAGGAAGAACAACCCTGACCTCGATAATCACCCCGTTTTTCTCGTCCCTTAACAGTAACGTGACAACGTTGACATTGCTGCCGCTGATAGGTAAAACCAGCCAGCTTGGGGTCTTTCTCAATTTCAGCCACTGATGGCTGAGGGATCTGTTTTAATTCAGTAGGAAACTGTTCTTTATGTGCGGCCATCATATCTTTCATATAGGCCTTGTATTCGTCTGTACCGACAGTAGGAACCGGACCATCACCATCTTTAACGGCATAGTTACCCCAGGGCACCTTGTGGTTCTGCACTTCTTTAATACCCCAGGTATGCAGATTACCCTGGATCTTGCCGGCTTCAGTATTCATCAAAGCCTTTTCCAGACGATCAGGATAACCCTGGTGACAGGCAGCCTGACCACAGGTGAACCTGTTAATATCCATGGCACCAGGATCAGGATAAAAGGCCTGCGGGCCTTTTGCTGCAGCCAGTTTTTTTGGTGCTCCCTTATGGGCAATCATCTTATTTTTGGTTTCTTTAGGATCACCACCATGACAGATAACACAGCCCTCAGAATCGCCATAAGACTGCCCGAAGCCTTTTATCATAGACATCATGGCACTCTTGTCATCACGAATATGTTCAATCCCCTTGTGACATGCAATACATCCTGACTCAGCAGCGGCTGTGGAAGAAATAAAATTAAGCATTCCTCCCAGCAATAACAGCAGACCGGTACTAAATCTGCTTACTTTGTTTTTGTTCATGACAGTAATCCTTTTTATAAACCAGACCCATGCGTTTAATATTCAGCATTTAACCATAAGAATATTATGGACATTATAGATTAACCAGAAAAAAAATAACCCGTTAAATTTTGATCCAGGTCATAAACATAAGAAATTAATTATAAAATTTAAAAAAATACGGAACTTTCTATAATGTGCAATTTCTGGTAATTTTTGTTATAGTTTAATAACCAAGCTCTTTAATTGGTTATTAAACTAGTTTTTAGTAACAATAAATAATCGTTCGTTTAGCAGGAATTTCAATCTCATGAGTACCAGAATTTATCATAACCCACGTTGTTCCAAGTCCAGACAAACTCTGCAGCTTTTAAAAGATAAAGGTGTTGAGCCTGAAATTATTGAGTATCTGAAAACACCCCCTACTGAACAGGAACTAAAAGAAGTTTTAAACCTGCTGGATATGAAACCTCGGGATCTAATGCGTAAAAAAGAAGCGGAATATAAAGCCAACAACCTGGACGATGATTCACTAAGCGATGAAGAATTAATTGCAGCTATGGTCAAATTTCCCAAACTGATTGAGCGTCCTATTGTAATCACTGAAGACAAAAAAGCAGCCCTGGGACGTCCGCCGGAAAGTGTACTGGATATTATTGCTTAATTGCATATTACCCGGCTGCCCAGGCAGAAGCATGGGAACCGGGTAAACCATTTAGAACCTATAAGCGATGAGACTATGAATACAGAAGCCACTTTAAACCAGAACAACACAACACCTGCAGATCAAAAACAGACCATGGCTGCCATTATTTCTGAAACCCTGTTTCTGGCTAATTTACTGCTGATCCCGGTAATACCTTTTTTAATACTGTTTTCCATGTATCAGAAACACAAACACAATCCCGATTCCCTGGCATTTAACCATATTCGGCAGAATTTTATTGCCAGTATCTGGGCGGGTATTTTTATTGTCTGTGTGGCCGGAACTTTTTACTTTTTAAGCGATATCAGTGAAGCGGCCACCTGGACCATTATTATTACCTATATGACCTGTGTTCACAGCGTGTTTGTTATGTACGGGATTTACGGATTGTCCAAGGCAATGGGCGGCTATAAGGTCAAGTTTCCATTGATTGGAAAATCCTAACCCTGCACATTACAGAAAATCCAGAATTTCCTGCTCAATATTTTCCTTGTCAATCACGGTTTTCTGGGCAATTTTTTTGGCAAATAAATCACTGATAATGGCAGGAATTTCAATACCCGCTTCCCTGGCTATGGCTTTTAATGCCTGCTCATCACTGGTGCCCTGTTCACCGGTTAAGGCATTGGCAATAGTAGGTGAAAATTTGGTCCATTCCGCAGTTGAATAGGCAATGGTTTTCAGTGCTTTATCCCGGCAGGTATCATAGGCCTTAAAACAGGTAGCGGTATGGGGATCCATTAAATAGCCCTGGGCAAAAGCCTCTTTAATATACTGTTTACCTTCTTCGTCTTCACAGAAATCTGCTGCAAAGATGGCCTGCAACTGTTCAAGTTCTGCTTCGGTCAGCTCATAATGGTTATCATTATCCAGCTGGAACATCAACTCTTTGGTACGTTCTGCACCATACAGATCATACAGCACCCGTTCCACATTGGAGGATTTTAAAATATCCATAGCCGGCGAACTGGTGGAGACCACCGACATATGTCTCAGATCATATTTACCTTCCTGAATTAAATGGGTCAAGACATTGTTTTTATTGGAGGCAATTAAAATCTTTTCTACAGGCAGTCCCATTTTCATGGCGTAATAACCGCCCAGAGCATTGCCAAAATTACCGCTGGGTACGTCCAGATAAACTTTATCACCGTACTCAATAGCACCGATTCTGACCAGTTCCAGATAACTATAAATATGATAAATAAGCTGAAAAATAATACGCCCGAAATTGACCGAATTGGCTGCGGACAGGTGAATGTTTTTTTCTTTTAGGCGGGCTTTAAAACTGGCAGAACCCAGCAGACGTTTTAATGCCGTCTGGGCATCGTCAAAATCACCGTGAATACCGATTACTTTCAGATTTGGTGCATCTTCGGTCACCATCTGCAGTCTCTGAACATCTGAAGTGCCGCCGTCAGGATACAGGCAGGCCACCTGCACATTAGCCCGGTTTTTAAAGGTTTCCAGTGCCGCCGGGCCGGTATCACCGCTGGTGGCCGCCATAATCAGATAGTTTTCATTGCGTTTCTGCGCCAGTGAGGACAGCACTACCCCGAAAGGCTGCAGCGCCATATCCTTAAACGCACGGGTAGGGCCATGATACAATTCACTGACGTACAGATCATCTTTTACCTTAACCAGCGGTACGGGATTTTGCGGATCATCAAAATTATCATATAAAGCCAGAGCTTCATCAATAACTTTTGTTTCTATATCAATTTCAAAGGCATCCAGCACGGCTTTAGCCAGTGTTTTATAGGAAGAATTAACATGCTTCTGTAAAAAACTGTCGCCCAGTTCCGGCAGTTTCTCGGGAACATAGATACCGCCATAAGAGGCAATAGGAGCCAGAATAGCCTGGGAAAAAGACACCTGTATGGGATGTTCGCCGTCATTACCGCGGGTTTCAATAAAATTCATAGTTAGCAGAACCTGAGTCTTGATTAAAAATCTTTAAAATTAAGAGGGCTAATTATAGCGTTTCAGACAAATAAATTCTCATAATTTTTATAATTCAGATATAATTATGCGTCTTTTTTTACACTAACTTTTTACTTACACCAACCACCAAAACTAAATGGATAATCTATACTCTCCGCTGTCTCCTGAATTTATAGCCAAAACCGGTATGAAAAGCTATTGGGGCAGGCTGTACGGCAGCGCCCTCAGCCTGGCGATTGCCCGTCTGGCTGAGCAGTCCGGTCAGTTTATTACCCTGATCACATCCGACATGCCCTCAGCTTCAAAGCTGAAATATGAATTGTCTTTTTTTGTCAGTGATAAGGAACTGGAAATACTGACCCTGCCGGACTGGGAAACCCTGCCTTATGACATGTTTTCCCCGCATCAGGACATTATTTCTGAACGCCTGTCTACGCTGTACCACCTGCCCCGTTTAAAACAGGGTATTTTAATACTGCCCTTAAGTACCCTGATGCACCGGCTTATGCCGCTGGATTATATTAACAATAATACCCTGCTGCTGAGCAGGGGCATGACCCTGGATATAGGCGAGTTTCGGCGGGATCTGGAAAAGCGCGGTTATCAATGTGTCAATAATGTTTATGAACACGGCGAGTTTGCGGTTCGGGGCAGTATTATCGACCTGTTCCCCATGGGCAGCCCGGTACCCTACCGGCTGGATCTGTTTGACGATGAAATAGAAACCATTAAAACCTTTGATATTGAAACCCAGCGTTCCATACAGGATATTGAACGTATCAATATGATGCCGGCACGAGAGTTTCCGCTGGACAAGGAAAGTATTGAACTGTTCAGAGAACAGTACCGCAATACCCTGGGCGGTGATTTAACCCAGAGCACGATTTATAATGAAGTCGGCCAGGGCATATCCCCGGCCGGTATAGAATATTACCTGCCGCTTTTTTTTAAGCAGACCACCACCCTGTTTGACTTTCTTCCGCAGCAGTCTGTCATTATTAATTTTGCCGATCTGGAAACCGTCACAGACAGCTTTATCCATGAAACCGAACAGCGTTATGAACAATACCGGCATAATACCGCCCGTCCGGTGCTGGAACCCAGGCAGCTTTTTCTGAAAACCGATGAGCTGTTTGCACACTTTAAAAATTACCCCAGAATCATTGTCCAGTCTTTTGAGTTTCCACCCAAAGCCGGTGTCTTTAATTTTAATAGTGAAAAGCCGCCGGCTTTAACCATTAATACCCAGAAAGACAACCCTCTGGAGCAATTACAGCAGTTTCTTGATACCGCCAGAGAACAGAAGCAGAAAGTTCTGTTCTGTACGGAAACCGCCGGACGGCGTGAAACCCTGCTGGAGTTATTAAAACCTTACAAGATTTATCCAAAAACTCTGCCCGGCTGGTCAGACTTTTTAAGCACTAAGAAAAGCCCGGCAGTCTGCACAGCGCCACTGGATGAAGGCCTGTTACTGCCTGATATTGCCGTTATTAGCGAGTCCCAGCTTTACGGTCAGCAGGTTATGCAGCGGCGCCGCCGTAAGTCACGAACTCAGGACAGTGATGCCATTATCAATACTCTGGCAGAGCTGGAGATTGGTTCCCCGGTTGTTCATGAAGACAATGGTGTGGGTCGCTATCTGGGCATGAAAACCCTGACAGTGAATGATGAAACCGCTGAATTTCTGGAACTGGAATACGCCGGAGGAGATAAGCTTTATGTACCAGTAGCCTCTCTGCATTTAATCAGCCGCTATACCGGTTCCAATCCTGATACTGCACCGCTACATAAACTGGGCAGCGGGCAATGGGAAAAAGCCAAACGCAAGGCTCGGGAAAAAATTCGGGATGTGGCCGCCGAACTGCTGGAAATTTATGCCGAACGTGAAGCCCAGCAGGGTTTTGCCTATCGTTATAATGAACAGGATTACCTGGCTTTTGCCAGTAGTTTCCCCTTTGAGGAAACCCCGGATCAGCAGGAAGCCATTGATAATGTGATAGCCGACATGACTGGCCCGCGGCCTATGGACAGGCTGGTATGCGGTGATGTGGGGTTTGGCAAAACTGAAGTGGCCATGCGGGCGGCCTTTATTGCTGTTTCCGGCGGTAAACAGGTGGCTATTCTGGTACCGACCACCCTGCTCAGTCAGCAACATACAGAAAATTTTCAGAACCGTTTTGCCGAATGGCCAATTAAGATTGCCGGTATATCCCGTTTTCAGTCTAAAAAAGAACAGGAAACTATTTTAAAGGGTATTGCAGACGGCACAATTGACATTGTCATCGGTACTCATAAACTGCTGCAGGAAAATATTAAATACAAAGAACTGGGGCTGGTTATTATTGACGAAGAACACCGCTTTGGTGTCCGCCAAAAAGAACGCTTTAAGAAACTGCGCAGTAAGGTGGATATTCTGACCCTGACCGCCACCCCGATCCCCCGTACTTTAAATATGTCTTTATCCGGTATCCGGGACTTTTCCATTATTGCTACCCCGCCGGCACGACGGCTGTCCATTAAAACCTTTGTACAAAAATGGAATAACGACATCATCCGTGAAGCCTGTCAGCGGGAAATTATGCGCGGCGGCCAGGTATTTGTGCTGCATAATAATGTGCAAACCATTGAGAAAAAAGCCCGGGAACTGTCTGAATTATTACCCGATGCCAAAATTGATATTGCCCACGGCCAGATGCGGGAAAAAGAGCTGGAACAGATCATGAGTGATTTTTATCACCAGCGCTTTAATATTCTGGTCTGTACCACCATTATTGAAACCGGCATTGATATCCCGACGGCCAATACCATTATTATTGAACGGGCGGATCGTTTTGGATTGGCACAGCTTTATCAGTTAAGAGGCCGGGTAGGACGTTCACACCATAAAGCCTATGCCTATTTAACGGTACCGGACAAAAAACTGATGACCGCCGATGCCATTAAGCGTCTGGAAGCCATTGAGTCCATAGAAGATTTAGGGGCCGGTTTTACTCTGGCCACCCATGATCTGGAAATCCGCGGTTCCGGTGAGTTACTGGGAGAAGATCAAAGCGGTCAGATCCAGGAAATTGGTTTTACTCTGTATTCTGAGTTGCTGGAACGTGCTGTCAAATCCCTGAAAGAAGGCAGGGATCCGGATATAGAAACCTCAGCGCATCACGGCACCGAAGTGAATATGCATATTCCGGCACTAATCCCGGATGACTATCTGCCGGATATTCATACCCGTCTGGTTATGTACAAACGCATTGCCAATGCCCGTAATGCTATGGAATTAAAGGATATTCAGGTGGAAATGATCGACCGCTTCGGTCTGCTCACTGAACAGATCAATAATCTGTTTGCCATTACCTCTTTAAAACTCAAGGCCACACCGCTGGATATTATAAGTATTGATTTCAGCAACCAGGGCGGACGCATGGTTTTCAGTGAACAGCCCAATATCGATCCCATGAAAATCATTACTCTGATACAGACTCAGCCGAATCTGTATAAACTTGATGGCAATAGTAAATTACGCTTATTAAAGAAAGAAGATAATATTGAAAAGCAGTTTGATTATTTGAATACGTTACTGGATAGTTTTAGTTGATTGGTGAAAGCTTTATATCAAAGTACGCGGGCAAGGATATCATGATACTTTCTGTTTTTTCTCCAGAACCTCAATAATAAGCCTTTTGTAATAACTAAACGCCGTCCTGTAGGCGACACCAGTTCACACTCGTCTATAGTCTTATTACGCAGTGATTCCACAATATCCTCAAGAAAATGACTTTCAAACATTTTTAACCGTTCCAGCCATTGGAATAAATCTCGTTGTTCAATATCATCCATAAAATCACGGATAATAAAAATATGTCTGTTCTGTTCTGTAAAAGCCAGTGACTTAAGTTGCTCAGGTATGGGGGCAGACTCTGTTTTATAATGCTTTGCCAGACCTTTTACAAAATCCAGATCCGAATATAATTGAGTATTATTTAATTCCATATTATTTTCTGCCAGTTCTATGGGGCCATTGCCCCAGAACCAGACACTGTTTAATGCCGATTTACCCTGTTGCATACGCTGCTGATTGACCGGGCTCTGATGCAGTATCATCTGAAATTCATTCAACAGGTTTCGCCAGTAAGCACTGTCCTTTCCAGCAGGCAGAAACTGCTTTAGAGGTTTATTAAGAACTTTTTCCGGCGGAAAGGTATCCAGTTTAATGGGCTGCTCACAAACCAGATACCAGTGCTCAGGTGCCAGGGCGTAAAGCTGCCACTGGATGTCATCCTCAATAGTCTTATAAAAGGCATTAATCTCCTGTACCAGCTGGTCGGCTTCACCCTGCTCTATATTATTTAAATAAATTTTCCCCAGCAGTAACTGGTCCCTGTCCGGAAGCATCACACAGGGGTCCACCCGCATAATCCATTTTTGCTTTAAACGGGGATCTTCAATACTTTGATTTTCTGCCAGGCATAGTAAACTGGCTAAAGGCAAAGTGCTGTTGATTTCAGTTTGAGTCAGTTCGGAAATAATGGTGGAATAAAATCCATAAGGATGAGTATTTTCATGGGGTGGGACAGTCCACTGACCGCGCGAGAGAATTTTATTAAACAGCGGCAGTTCGGGCAGTTCCTGAGCAGGAAGCTGTTCAAGATAGGGTACCGGATCCAGCAGACCCGGTACTATAAACGTCAGACTTGCAGTCAAGATCTGTTCAGACTGGCTTTAATCGGCATTCAGATGTTCAAGACGAATGCGCACCACATCACCATCCACCACACCCAGTGCATGAATCTTGTCCAGGGCTTTATCCATATTACCTTCCACTGTGGTGTGGGTAATAATAATAATGGTGGCTTTATCCGTATCCGACTCATGTTCTTTCTGCAGCATGGAATCAATACTGATGCCGTTGTCTGCCAGAATACGGGTAATATTGGCCAGCACACCGGTTTCATCAGAAGCAGAGATACGCAGATAATAGGCGGTTTCTACTTCTTCAATGGGCAGTACCGGAATATCAGACAGCGATTCGGGCTGGAAGGCCAGATGAGGTACACGGTTTTCAGGATCAGAGGTTAAAACCCTGACTACATCGACAATATCCGCCACAACCGCAGAAGCAGTCGGTTCAGCACCGGCACCGGCACCATAATACAGGGTCGGTCCAACGGCATCACCCTTAACCAGTACGGCATTCATAACGCCGTCCACATTGGCAATCAGACGCTTTTTGGGGATCAAGGTGGGATGTACGCGCAGTTCAACGCCTTTTTCCGTACGTCGGGATACTCCCAGATGTTTAATGGTAAAGCCCAGTTCACTGGCATAATCCACATCCTGACGGGTGACTTTACTGATCCCCTCGGTAAAGGTTTTTTCAAACTGCAGTGGAATACCAAAAGCAATGGAAGCCAGAATGGTCAGTTTATGAGCCGCATCAATACCTTCCACATCAAAGGTGGGATCGGCTTCGGCATAACCCAGGCGCTGGGCTTCGGCCAGTACCGCCTCAAAATCACGGCCCTTGTCACGCATTTCAGTCAGGATAAAGTTGCCGGTACCGTTAATAATACCGGCCAGCCATTGAATATTATTACCCGCCAGACCTTCACGAATGGCTTTAATAATGGGTATACCGCCGGCTACCGCCGCTTCAAAAGCCACCATAACACCCTGCTTCTGTGCTGCAGAAAAAATCTCATTACCATGTTTGGCTATCAGGGCTTTATTGGCAGTAACGACATGTTTGCCATTGGCAATGGCCTTAAGCACCAGTTCCCGGGCCAGGGTATCACCGCCAATCAGTTCAACCACTATAGATACATCGGGATCGGTTACCACGTCCATGGGGCTTTCAGTTAACTGAATATCATCGGTCCTGCAGATACGGGGCTTGTTAATATCCCGCGCTGAAGCATGACTGATAACAATTCCACGACCGGCGCGACGGGAAATTTCTTCTGCATTACGCTGCAGAACATTGACCGTACCGCCACCCACTGTACCCAACCCTAACAGGCCAACCTTAACCGGTTCCAATAGATTCTCCAATTATTACTTTATTAAAAATATGATGTTAAACAGGGACGGTATTATATCAAGTGTAGTCTGAGAATATCAAAGTTTATTCTTTAGCTTGTTCTTTTACCTACTCCTTAACTTGCTGTTTAAAGATACCCACCTTATCTTTTTTAAACATTTCCCGGATCCCGCGCATGGCCTGACGGGTTCGGTGTTCATTTTCAATAAGGCTGAAACGCACGTGGTCATCGCCGTATTCACCAAAACCCACACCGGGAGATACAGCCACTTTAGCCTCAATCAGCAGTTTTTTGGAAAAATCCAGTGAACCCATGGCTTTATATTCTTCAGGGATTGGCGCCCAGACAAACATGGTGGCTTTGGGTTTTTCAACCTTCCAGCCTACGGATTCCAGCCCGTTACACAGGACATCGCGGCGGTCCTGGTACATTTGACGAATTTCCTCGACACAGTCCTGAGGACCGTCCAGGGCATGAATAGCCGCCACCTGAATAGGGGTAAACATACCGTAGTCCAGATAGGATTTAATACGGGTTAATGCCGCTACCAGCGTCGGATTACCGCACATAAAACCGACCCGCCAGCCGGGCATATTATAGCTTTTGGACAGGGAGTAAAATTCTACGGCAATATCTTTAGCGCCGGGTACCTGCAGTATAGAAGGTGCCTTATAGCCGTCAAATACAATTTCTGCATAGGCAATATCGTGCACCACCCAGATATTATGTTCACGGGCAATGTCCACCACTTTTTCAAAAAAGTCCAGTTCCACACACTGGGTCGTTGGGTTACCGGGAAAGTTAAGTACCAGCATTTTAGGTTTGGGCCAGGAATCCTTAATGGCTTTTTCCATTTCGGCAAAGAAGTCCACATCGGGTGTCATGGGCACATGGCGGATATCGGCGCCGGCAATAACAAAACCATAAGGGTGAATAGGATAGGAGGGATTAGGCACCAGTACCGCATCGCCCGGCCCGACGGTAGCCAGTGCCAGATGTGCCAGGCCCTCTTTGGAACCGATAGTCACAATGGCTTCTGACTCCGGATCCAGATCCACATCATAACTGCGTTTATACCAGTTGCAGATGGCCTTACGTAAACGGGGTACACCGCGGGACATGGAATAACGATGGGTATCATTACGCTGAGTCGCTTCCACCATTTTATCAACAATATGCTGAGGCGTCGGCTGATCGGGATTGCCCATACCAAAATCAATAATGTCTTCGCCCCGAGCCCGTGCTTTAGCTTTTAGTTCATTGACAATATTAAAAACATAGGGGGGTAAACGTTTTATTCGCTGAAAATCGTCGTTCAAAAAACTGGCCTCGGAAA
>Ga0256831_1000341_pt1 | contig 24727 bp, 20 predicted proteins | sample 132544metaG_FD_189087 | JGI IMG/M metagenome (GOLD analysis project Ga0256831, IMG submission 189087) | Hydrothermal vent microbial communities from Lau Basin, Pacific Ocean - 132-544 | ecosystem: Environmental > Aquatic > Marine > Hydrothermal vents | place: Pacific Ocean: Lau Basin | collected... | reverse complement strand
ATTAAAAACAAAACACACTATACTTATGGTAAATCAAATTATTTATGGAGTGATTGCTATCGGAGTAATTGCTCTGCTCTTTACTTACTGGAGAGCTACATGGGTAGCAAAGAAAGATGAGGGGACTGAAAGGATGTCCGAAATAGCATCCCATATCAAAAAAGGTGCTATGGCATTTCTATTTGCAGAATACAAAGTTTTATGGATTTTTGTGCTTATAGCTTTTGGGTTATTAGCATTTAGTGCAAATCCTGAAACCTCATCTTGGTTGATAGGAATATCCTTCATATTTGGAGCACTGGCCTCAGCACTTGCCGGTTTCATCGGAATGAGAGTTGCAACAAATGCCAACGTAAGAACTACTAATGCTGCAAGAAAAGGATTAGGAGAAGCTTTAGAGGTAGCCTTTACCGGAGGAAGTGTGATGGGTTTAGCAGTTGTTGGATTAGGAATTGTGGGCTTAGGATCATTATTTTTAATATATTCTGGATTAGGATGGGATGTTAATAAAGTAATCTCTGTAGTTACGGGTTTTTCTTTTGGAGCATCATCCATAGCTTTGTTTGCTCGTGTAGGTGGAGGTATTTATACCAAAGCGGCAGATGTAGGAGCTGATTTAGTAGGAAAAGTGGAAGCAGGTATTCCTGAAGACCATCCACTTAATCCAGCTACTATAGCTGACAATGTAGGTGATAATGTAGGTGATGTTGCAGGTATGGGAGCTGACCTTTTTGAATCCTATGTTGGCTCTATTATTAGTACAATGGTACTGGGAGCACTATTTATAGGTGTAACTGGATTTACTGGAGATGTTGAATTAAATGCAGTAATATTGCCTTTGGTCATCGCAGCAACAGGAATTCTTACTTCAATTTTGGGAACATTTTTCGTAAGAGTTAAAGAAGGTGGAGATCCCGGGTCTGCATTACACAAAGGAGAATTGATATCAGCAGCTTTAATGATAATTTTGACTTATTTTGTAGTAGAATGGTTAATGCCACACCATTGGGAATATGCAGGAAAAGATTATAGCTCTTTTGGAATATTTATGGCTATTATTATCGGTCTTGTATCGGGAACACTAATAGGACTAGCAACAGAATTCTATACCGGGACAGGTAAAAAACCTGTGATTCGTATACTGAAACAATCTACAACCGGATCAGCAACTAATATCATTGCAGGGCTAAGTGTTGGAATGGAATCAACATTCATACCTATTATTATCTTGGCAGCTGCTATAATCGGAGCTTATGATTTTGCAGGTTTATATGGAATTGCAATCGCAGCAGTAGGAATGTTATCCAATCTAGGAATCCAATTAGCTGTAGATGCTTATGGACCAATTGCAGACAATGCAGGTGGAATTGCAGAAATGTCTAAACTACCACCCGAAGTAAGAGAAAGAACTGACAAGCTTGATGCAATTGGTAACACCACCGCAGCTATTGGAAAAGGATTTGCGATAGGTAGTGCAGCATTGACTGCTTTAGCATTGTTTTCAGCATTTATGAAAACTGCTAATATCCAAAGTATAGATATCTCCAAACCTTTTGTTATGGCCGGATTATTACTTGGAGGTATGCTTCCATTTTTGTTTTCTTCTTTAGCTATGGGAGCTGTAGGAAGAGCTGCAAAGGATATGATTGATGAAGTCAGAAGACAGTTTCATAATATCCCCGAGCTAGCAGCCGCCCTAAAAGTAATGCAAAGAAATGATGAAGAAGATGAAAGTAAATGGAGCAAAGAAGATATAGAAACATTACATATAGCAAGTGAGAAAGCTGAATATGAAAAATGTGTTGAAATCTCAACAAAAGCATCTATTAGAGAGATGGTAATACCAGGTCTAATCGCTGTTTTATCCCCTATTATAGTAGGATTTTTAGGAGGTGCAGAAATGTTGGGAGGCTTACTTGCAGGTGTAACCGTAACAGGAGTTCTAATGGCTATCTTCCAATCCAATGCAGGAGGAGCATGGGACAATGCAAAGAAAATGATTGAAGAAGGATTTGAAATAGATGGGAAAATTGTTAAAAAAGGTTCAGAAGCTCATTCAGCTGCTGTAACAGGTGATACCGTTGGTGATCCATTCAAAGATACTTCAGGTCCATCTTTGAATATCTTAATAAAGCTTATGTCTGTAGTAGCACTTATAATCGCGGCTATGTTGTAACATTAAGTTAAATAAACTAAATTATATATAGAGGTTGTCATACAGATAGCCTCTTTTTTTTTATTCAGTTTGAAACTTCCAAACCTAGAGTCTGAAATTCCGCAGTACGCCACTCTTCAACCTAAAACTTTCGAACATGGAACTTTGAACCTGAAACTTGAAACTTCCAAACCTCTTTTAACAATCCGGCTTCAAAATCACTCCTTCCTGTCGTGCTTTCGAGTCCTAAGTTTCCCCTTTTTACTACAATCCACCAAATTCAACCCAAAAACCGGAACGCTAAATACTGAAAACAAAACACTAAACCCACTGAGCCCGAAACACGGAACACGGAATACTGAACACGAAACACGTAACACGTAACAAAAATATATCCATATTCTTAACAAAATAATCAATTATTTACCAATCACATATATATAATCATCATACTTTACTAACTTTTTTACTATTTTTTATACATTATTAATAAATATATGTATATTTGCACTATGTATTAATAAAAATGCCTAAAAGTAGGAATTTCAACTTTCATTTTTTATATATATTTCAATTAAAAATATTCGGAAAAGTGCAAGTTTAGAATAATACACATAAGCAAAATAATCATAATACCTAAGCATATTGTTTACATCGACCAACGAATTAAAATATTTTTTAATATATTTTTTAAATTTTTTGGTAAAAAGTGGTACAATGTGGGAAAAGGTGTTAATTTTGCATCATCAATCAACCAAAAGTGCATGCAATGTACAACTTGATAGGAGAATATAGAGTAAAAATAGACGCTAAGGGACGAGTTAAACTTCCCAAAGACCTACTACGTCAACTTAGTGATGAAAACTCTTTTCCGTTAGTTGTAAACAGAGGTTACGAAAAGCACTTGATGTTGTATCCCAAAGATGTTTGGGAAAAAAAGACGAAAGAAATTAATCAGCTTAAATTAATAAGAAAAAATCAAAGGAATGCGATAAGGTATTTCTATAGAGGTGCGACGGAATTAAATCCGGACACAATACAAAGGGTATTGTTACCAAAGCCTCTGCTTGATTATGCAGGTGTAGGAAAAGACATAGTATTATTTGCATATAGTGAGCAAATAGAATTATGGGACGCAAAAGCATATGATGAGTTTTTGGAAGGAGAACCAGACAACTTTGATGAGATTCTTGAGAATTTGTATGAAGAAGAAAAGGCTGAAAAGGCAATAAACCATGAATGAATATCACAAACCGGTATTACTTGAAGAGTCGATAGAAGGATTAAATATAGATAGTCAAAAAAAGCAAATATTTGTTGATTTGACTTTTGGAGGAGGAGGACATTCTAGCTTTATGCTACAAAAAATGAACAAAGACAGTGCGCTGTTTGCATTTGATCAAGATATTGAGGCAATCGAAAACAGCATAAAAGACGAAAGATTAATTTTACTAGAATCGAATTTTAGACATTTTAATAAGTTTCTAAAATTATTTGACATAAACGGGGTTGACGGCATACTTGCAGATTTAGGAGTGTCTTCTCATCAGTTCGATGACGGGAAAAGAGGTTTTTCCTACAGAGCAGATGAAAAGTTGGATATGAGGATGAATCAAAAGCAAAGGATGGATGCAATCTTAGTTTTGAATGAATATAGCGAAAATGATTTGGTGAAAATTTTCTCCAAATATGGTGAAATAAGAAATTCAAAACAATTGGCAAAAAAAATAGTGCAATGCAGACAAAGGTTTGTAATCGACACAACAGGAGGTTTAATCAACTGTATTGAAAGTGTGATTAGAGGAAATAAAATCAAATACCTCTCTCAATTGTTTCAGGCGGTTAGAATAGAAGTGAACGATGAAATGGGGGCTTTGACTGATATGCTAAACAATACGAGAAAGGTATTAAAGAAAGGAGGCAGATTAGTGATGATGAGCTACCATTCACTTGAAGACAGACTGGTGAAAAACTTGATTAAAAGAGGGAATGCAGAAGGGATTATAGTAAAGGACGAATTTGGACATATAGACAGACCATTTAAAGAAGTAATCAAAGGGGTGATTACAGCAAACAAAGACGAAATAGAGAGCAATCCAAGGGCAAGAAGTGCAAAATTACGGATTGCGGAAAAAGTATAAATAAATAAAAAACTATGAATAGCAATTGGTTAGACATAATAACAAAAAATCTAACTTTACTAGTGTTCATAGCGTTCCTCGGAGTGCTATATATTGCAAACGTGCATATAGCTGAAAGGAAAATGTTGAAGATTGAAAAATTAGATAAAGAGGTTCAAACGGTAAAATACAGGTACTTGGATGTAAAACAAAGCATTCATTATACCAGTATGCCATCGGAAATTGAAAAGAAAGTTGAATCCAAGGGCTTGAAACAGGGAACAGAGTCTCCAAAAGTCTTGAAATTAAACAAAAGCTAAGAAGTAGAAGCAGATGAATAAGAGAAATGAATTATTAGCGAGAGTTTATATAGTGATGACATTTTTTGTCCTGCTATCATTGTTGATAATAGGGAAAGTATTCTATATAAATGTAATCGAAGGAGACAAATGGAAAGATAAAATATCTAATAATGTAAAGTTCATAGATATAAAGGGAGATAGAGGTAATATATATGCCAAAGACGGAAGTATGTTGGCAATAACATCGCCATTATTCGATGTGAGAATGGATTTGTTATCACCAAATGACTCCAATTTTATTAAAAATATAGATAGCTTGAGTTATTTTATTTCGACTGAATTGAGATCTGACAAAAGCCCAGAAGAATGGAAAAGAATATTAGTAGATGGAAGGAAAGCAGGAAAAAACGGAAGTAAAAGAGGAATGAAATTTTTCCTTATAAAAAGAAATATCAATTATGATGAACTCATAAAAGTTAAAAAATTTCCTCTATTTAGATTGGGGCAAAACAAAGGGGGGATAATAATTGAGAGAAAAACTAAAAGAAATAGACCATATAAAGATTTGGCGCATCGAACAATCGGTATCGATAGAGCTACAGCGTCAAAAGTAGGACTCGAAGGAGCTTACGATAAATATTTGAAAGGCGAGACAACCAAAAGGTTGATGAAAAAATTAAGAGGAGGATCGTGGATTCCTTTAGAAGAAATCAACGATAAACCCTTGAGCAAAGGAGATGATATCGTTACTAATATTGATATAAGAATCCAAGACATAGTACATCAAACCATATTGACAAATATACATAATTACAATGCGGAAGCAGGTGTCGGAATCATAATGGAAGTAAAAACAGGAAAAATAATCGCTATAACGAATCTATCAAAAAACAGAGATGGAGCTTATGTAGAAAGACTAAACTTGGCAATAGGAAAAAAATTCGCACCTGGTTCAGTTATGAAGACAGCAACTTTGATGTCGCTTTTGGAAGATGGATATATCGATGAAAATACGACTATAGACTTGGAAGGAGGCAAAAAGAATTTTAGAGGAAAAATCATCAAAGACGATGAGGATATTGGAAGAGGAAGAAGAGTTAAACTTTGGGATGTATTGGTTCATTCTTCTAATGTTGGGACAGCAAAATGGGCTGATCTCTATTATAATAAAAATAGAAGTGCCAATAAAAAATTCATCAATAAATTGAATTTATTCGGATTAGCTGAAAAATCAGGAATAGATCTCGTAGGAGAAGTAAACCCTGTGATAAAAGATCCGACACTTAATAAACATCAGTTTAATCGAAACACAATACCTTGGATGGCGCACGGATATGAAATGGAATTAACGCCAATCCAAATATTGAGGTACTATAATGCAATCGCAAATAATGGAAAGTTGATGAAGCCGTATTTGGTTAGCAAGATTATATCCCAAGAAAATACTATTGATATAAAACCAAAAGTATTGAAAGAGAAAATTGCAAGTAGCAAGACAATAAGTATAATAAAAAAATTGCTCGAAGGAGTAGTTCAGGAAGGAACCGGTTCAAAATTAAAAAATAGCAAGATAAAGATTGCGGGTAAAACAGGAACAGCGCAAGAAGAAGTAAAACAAACAGGTCAAGACAAAAGGTATAATTCTTCTTTCGTGGGATATTTTCCGGCGGATAAGCCAAAATATTCTATGATTATTACGATGTTCGGCTGTAAAAAACCAAAATATTATGCCAGTCAAGTGGCAGTACCGACTTTTGGAAAAATCGTAGAGAAAATAGCTTCTATTGAAGCTTTTAACGATGAATCCAAAAGGAAGGATAGAACAGAATATGCATCAGCTAATCTACCTCAAAATGCAATTGGATACTCTGATGACTTCAAAAAAGTTTTGAATTATCTGGAGATACCATATGACAGAGATAATAGAGGTGCATGGAGTAAAGTGAAAAGCAAAAGAGGTAAAATGGAAATTGATGAATTTCAATTTAGGAGCAAGAGAGTACCAAATGTACTCGGAATGGGAGCAAGAGATGCGGTATATTTTTTGGAAAACCTAGGGTTGAAAGTCGAATTGGAAGGATATGGAAAAGTAGTAAAACAATCCATTCCACCGAAAACAAGATTAAATCACCAGCATATTAAGTTGGTACTAAAATAATTTATCAAAAGAGATAAATATAAAAAATTGAAAAGTTTAAAAGAAATATTGCAAGACGTTGAAATAGAAAGAATAGTCGGAAACGAATATTGTGAAATAAATGACTTGAATTTAGATTCCAGGAAGGTAAAAAAACACGATTTATTTTTTGCTTTTAAAGGAAATGCTTTGGACGGTCATTCATTTATAGAGTCAGCGATAGAAAAAGGAGCAATAGCAATAGCTTGTGAAATACTACCGGATGATATAGACAATAACATAACTTATATTATCCTGAAAAATTTCAGAAATCAAATGGCAAAAATAGCATCCAATTTTTTCGATAAGCCAAGCCAAAAGCTGAAACTTATCGGAGTAACAGGAACAAATGGAAAAACCACTATTGCGACTCTTCTGTATCGTTTGACGATGAATATGGGAATTAAAGCAGGTTTGCTTTCGACAGTAGAAAACAAAATTGCAAATAAAAAAATCAAGGCAACGCTTACGACACCCGATGTGATAAGTATTAACAGATTAATGAGTGAGATGGTCGTGGCTGGTTGTGAATATGCTTTTATGGAAGTGAGTAGTCATTCCATAGACCAAGATAGAGTGAGTGATTTGGATTTTGATATAGCTATTTTCACTAATATCACCCATGACCACCTTGATTACCATAAGACATTTATCAATTATATAAATGTCAAAAAGAAGTTCTTTGACAATCTAAAACCTGAAGCTTTTGCTTTAACGAATATTGATGATAAAAATGGAGCAATAATGGTTCAGAATTCAAAATCCATTGTAAAAAGCTATAGTCTTAGACAAATAGCCGACTACAAAGGCAGGATTCTGCAAAATTCTCTTATGGGATTACATTTGAAAATAAACGATAGAGAAGCATTTTTCAAATTGACAGGAGAATTCAATGCTTACAATCTCATAGCAGTTTATGGAGCTGCAGTTTTATCAGGCTTGAATGAAGATGAAGTATTAGTTGGATTAAGCAGTTTAGAACCGGTAGAAGGTAGATTTGACATCATACAAAACAAGGAGAAAGAAGTATTTGCAATTATAGATTATGCACATACGCCGGATGCCTTGCAAAATGTATTGACTACTGTGAAAAATAGCAAAAACAGAAATGCAAAATTGATAACGGTATTCGGTGCAGGCGGAAATAGAGATAAGACAAAAAGACCGGAAATGGGGAAAATAGCAAGCAGGTTATCAGATATGACAATAATCACTTCTGATAATCCGAGAGATGAAAAACCGGAAGAAATAATAAATGATATTGCAAAGGGAATATCAAACGAAGATAAAGAAAAAGTTTTAGAGATAGAAGATCGCGAACAAGCTATAAAAACAGCTTTGATGTTGGCAAAAAAAGGAGATGTGGTAGTGATAGCAGGAAAAGGTCACGAAACATACCAAGAGGTAAATGGTGTAAGACATCATTTTAGTGACAAAGAAGTAGTAATCAACATCTGGCATAAAAAATAAAATAAAATTGTGGCTAAAGGGGCACATTTAAGATATAAAGGTTCTATTATCATTCTCAGGTTGGTTTTAACAGTTGCAGTAGGAGCATCTTAGCGGAAAAGTCCCAGGACCTGCTGCAATCTGTTATTTTTAAAAAATTAAAATCCGGTTGTTGGTTACCGGAAATAATGAATTGATTTTAATTGTGAATTGAATTTTGGATTTAGTGTTTTGGAATTAAAACTATGCTATACTATTTATTTGAATATTTAGAAAAACATTATAATCTGCCGGGTGCAGGTTTGTTTCAATATATATCTTTCCGGGCAGGAGCAGGTGTAATCACATCGTTGATAATCGCCATCTTATTCGGAAATAAGATAATAAGTTCTTTGAAAAGGATGCAAATTGGTGAAACTGTAAGAGATTTAGGTCTTGATGGACAGAAAGCTAAAGAAGGTACACCCACAATGGGGGGATTGATTATCATTTTGGCAATCGTAGTCCCTACCCTATTGTTTACGCGCTTGGACAATATATATATCATAACAATGTTGGCCGCAACTATTTGGATGGCAGCTATCGGTTTTATTGATGACTATATTAAGGTTTTCAAAAAAAACAAAGAAGGCTTAAAAGCAAAATTCAAAGTTATCGGTCAAGTCGGACTTGGTATTATCATTGGTTCAATTATGCTTTTTAATAATGGTATATTGGTAAGAATGCCAAAAGCAGAAGCTGTTAGCAAAGGATACAAAATAGTGAGATCTTTTAAGACCAATATAGCTTCAATAAACAAAAATGCAGAAGTAAAAGAGATGGCTTACGTAAAAACTTCTTTGACCAATATCCCCTTTATGAGCCGCAATCAATTAGATTATGCTTCAATTTTGGAGAGTATTGGGATAGACAAAAAATGGTTATTCATCTTTTTTATTATCATAATCATTTTTATAGTAACTGCCGTGACAAATGCTGCAAATCTAACGGATGGAATTGATGGACTGGCCTCTGGAACAGCAGCTATCATCGGAGCTACATTAGGCATACTCGCATATGTTTCCAGTAATACGGTAATAGCAGATTATTTAAATATTCTCTATTTACCATTCTCTGAGGAATTAGTTGTTTTTTCGGCTATATTCTTAGGAGCAACCATTGGATTTTTGTGGTATAATTCATATCCTGCAAAAGTATTTATGGGTGATACCGGAAGTTTGGCTATAGGCGGAATTATCGCTACTATGGCGATATTATTGAGGAAAGAATTATTGATACCGATACTTAGCGGTGTATTTTTGGCAGAGAGTTTATCGGTAATAATACAAGTATTGTATTTCAAATATACTAAGAAGAAGACAGGAGTTGGGAAGCGAGTATTTTTGATGTCACCATTGCATCATCATTTTCAAAAGAAGGGAATCCACGAGGCTACAATTGTAGTTAGATTTTGGATTGTAGGAGTGTTTTTAGCGGTAATAACGATAATAACATTAAAAGTAAGATAAATTTTTTTAATAATAAAAACAATAAATAATTAAAGTGTCAATAGAGAAAGTCATAACAAATTTAAGAGGAGACCGAACCATATGGTTAATCGTGTTTTTCTTAGTGATATTTTCCCTGCTAGCTGTTTATAGCGCTTCAGGTAGTTATGCCTTTTTGAGCAACGGAACAGCTGCAGAGACATATCTAGTGAAACAATTATTGTTCATAGGTTTAGGATTGACATTGATGTACGTATCGTATAAATTGGACTATATTCAATATTCAAAAATAGCACCTTTATTATTGGTGATTGCCATACCACTACTTGTATATACAATGATGTATGGTGCGGAGATTAACGATGCGAGAAGGTGGATGAAAATCCCATGGATGAATCAAAAATTTCAGACATCTGATTTTGCAAAATTGGCGTTAATAATATTTTTAGCAAAATCAATCGCTAGCAAACAAGATGTCATTAAAGATTTTAAATCTGCATTTTTACCATTGATTTTGCCGGTAATAATAGTTTGTGGATTGATTGCGCCATCGGATTTATCAACAGCAGGATTGCTATTTATGACTAGTTTGCTTTTGATGTTCATCGGTAGGGTTGATATGAAATATATTCTCTTATTAGTATTATTGGGAATAGTCGTATTAGCACTAATAATAATAGTCGGAACAGCTTTTCCGGATGTAGTTAGGCTAGATACGTGGATAAGCAGAATAAATGAATTCTTTTATGGAACTGATGGAGGCTATCAAATTCAGCACTCAAAAATAGCTATAGCTCACGGTGGAATTATAGGCGTTGGCCCGGGAAAAAGCCTTGAACAAAATTATTTACCATATGCATATGCTGATTTTATATATGCGATTATTGTGGAGGAATATGGATTAATAGGAGGAATATTGATTATAGGACTGTATCTATTGCTTTTGATTCAAAGTATAAGAATAGTAACAAAAAGTCCAAAAACCTTTGGTGCAATGTTGGCGATGGGACTGACACTTAATATAGTCGTGCAGGCATTTGCAAATATAGCAGTCTCTGTCCATTTGCTTCCGGTTACAGGATTGACATTGCCATTGGTAAGTGCAGGTGGATCCTCAATATTGATAACATCTGTTTCGCTAGGTATAATACTGAGTGTATCGAGATATGTCGAACAGGCACAGATAGAAAAAATTGCTTTACAAGAAATAGAAGAATTAAATGAAAGCAATAATTAGCGGGGGAGGAACCGGCGGACATATATTTCCGGCTATTGCAGTAGCACAGGAATTAAAAAGAAACAATAAAGATATTGAAATACTTTTTGTAGGGGCAGAAGGAAAAATGGAGATGGAAAAAGTACCGAAAGCGGGCTTTGATATAAAAGGACTTTGGATAAGTGGTTTGCAACGAAAATTGACAATGAGAAACCTGCTTTTTCCGGTAAAATTGCTTAGCAGTTTGATTAAAGCAAATAGAATCGTGAAAAACTTCAAACCGGATATAGTTATATCGTTTGGAGGTTATGCAAGTGGACCCGTAGCACAAATAGCAAATTGGAAAGGAATTCCACTCGTACTTCAAGAGCAAAATTCTTTTCCGGGTATCACAAACAAGTTACTGGCTTCTAAGGCAGAAAAGATTTGTGTCGCATACAATGGTATGGAAAAGTACTTTGAAAAGAAAAAAATAATTTTTACCGGTAATCCGGTAAGACAAGATATATCCGAAATGGATAAAGATATCAATTCAATTGCGCGTAAGCATTTTGATTTGGTTCAAAATAAGAAAACTGTATTAATATTTGGAGGAAGTCTCGGTGCCAGGTCGCTTAACGAAGCGGTAGGGCAAAATTTCGAAAAAATACTAGGCGGTAAGGATGATGTTCAGCTTATTTGGCAGGTTGGTAAATTGTACTATGACGATTATGCCATCCCTGAATTAGCAAACCATCCTAATGTAAAAATACTGCCTTTTATTGATAGGATGGATCTCGCTTATGCTGCTGCCGATTTGGTAGTATCAAGGGCAGGAGCACTAACGATTTCTGAATTAAGTCTTGCAGCAAAAGCTGTGATTCTGGTACCATCTCCAAATGTAGCCGAAGATCATCAAACTAAAAATGCGATGAATCTTTTCGATCAAAATGCTGCAGCGCTTATTAAAGATATTGATGTCAATGAAAAACTAGGAACAAAAATTATTGAATTGCTAAACGATGAAGAACAACTTGAAAAGTTGAGTATAAATATTAAAAAATTGGGGAAGCCCAATGCTACAAAAGATATAACAAATACAATTATTGAGATAGTAAATAAAAAATAGAATTGAAGATTGGAAAACCTAACATATTGAGAATTATTAGAGTACTTGGAGTAGCAGGGATAATGGTTATGCTGTACTTTTCTATTCAAATGAAGGCAAATTCCAATATAAAAAATATAAATATTGTACTTGAAAGCAAAACAAAAAGAAAACTAGTAGAAAAAGAAGATATATTGAAATATCTCAACAAAGCTCTAGATAAAGATTTAGAGATTGAAAAAATTGATAAAGTAGAGATTTCCGAGATAGAATACTTGATGGACAAAAGTAAATACATAAAAAATTCCGAGGTTTATCTTGATTCAAAAAACAACCTTCACATTTATTGTGTATTAAGAGACCCGATTGTAAGAATATCAAGAAGAAATGGGAAAGATTTTTATTTGGATAGCGATGGAAACCCAATACCTATTTCAAGGAGAGCAGCGATAAGAGTCCCAATAATAACCGGTAATATCAAGGTTGGAGAGCTAAGTGAAATCAAGAAAAAGGGAAATACATTCCACGAAATCTTGGAATTATCGAAAAAAATTTATTCAGATCAATTTTTAAATGCGCTTATTGAGCAAATATATATCGATAATAACAATAGATTGACAATGATCCCAAAGCTGGGAAGACAAAAAATAGAATTTGGAAGTTTGAATAAAATCGATAACAAATTAGCTAGATTAAAAACTTTTTATAAAGCAGGTATGCCTTCCTCCGGGTGGGCAAATGTTGAAAAACTCAATCTTGATTTGACAGATCAAGTTGTGATTACTAAAAGAAACTAAACTTTTTATTATGATGGACATCGACAACAAAAAATCTCCGGTAGTAATTGCCTTAGACATTGGGACTACTAAAATATGTGCTATTGCCGGATATAGAACAGAATATGGCAAGATCGAACTGTTGGGAGTCGGTAAAGTAAAATCCGAAGGTGTATCCAGAGGGGTAGTATCCAATATCGATAAAACTGTAAAAGCTATAAAAGAGGCAATCAGTATCGCTGAAGTAAATGCCGGTAAAAAATTCAAAAAAGTAAATGTCGGTATTGCCGGACAACATATCAAAAGTTTACAACATCACGGATTGGTAGTTCGTAAAGATGCTAATTCAGAGATTAGTCAAGATGATATTGATAGATTGGTCAACGATATGTACAAATTGGTTCTTCCTCCGGGAGATAAAATACTTCACGTTATTCCACAGGAGTTCACGGTAGATAACGAACAACATATCACTGACCCTATTGGGATGTCCGGTGTAAGACTTGAGGCAAATTTCCATATTATCACAGGTCAGGTGACTGCATCAAAAAATATTTTTAAAGTTGTTGAAAAATCAGGATTAGAAGTAGCAAATCTTACATTGGAACCTATTGCTTCAGCTTCCTCCGTTCTAGCCGATGAAGAAAAAGAAGCAGGTGTAGTACTTGTAGATATTGGAGGTGGAACAACAGATATCACCATATTTAAAGATGGAATCATTAGACATACTGCTGTTATTCCTTTTGGTGGAAATGTTATCACAACTGATATACAAGAAGGATTGACCGTAATGAAAGATCAGGCAGAAAAACTAAAAGTAAAATTTGGTTCTGCATTGGCTGAAGAAATAGTTGACAACAGATTGATAGTTATACCCGGATTTAGAGGTAGAGATGTAAAAGAAATATCTGAAAAGAATCTAGCAAGAGTTATTCAAGCTAGAATAGAAGAAATATTTGATTTTGTAGAATGGGAAATCAATAGATCAGGATACAAAGACAAATTATTAGCGGGAATGGTATTGACAGGTGGCGGTTCATTGCTTAAGGACATTGACCTTTTGGCTGAATTGCAAACAGGAATCAATACAAGACTTGGACAACCCACAGAGCATTTGGCTCACGGTTACAATGAGGAATTGACATCTCCTATATACTCAACAGGCATTGGTCTACTTATTCATGCTATTAAACAAGGTAATTTCTCTGATGACACCGAAGATATCAAACGAAAAACTGATAAGGTTGAAGCAAATAATGAGGAAAGTTTTGAAGAAGAAATTGAAAATAACCAAACGCAAGAAAACGAAAAGAAAACCAGTAAATGGCTAAACAAAGTTTTTTCTTATACAAAAGAATTTTTTGAGAGTACACCGGATTCAGAATTTTAAAAAAAAATTAAAACAAAATATTATGCAATTTGACATACCTAAAAAAGAAAGTTCTATAATCAAAGTATTGGGAGTAGGAGGAGGAGGATCCAACGCCGTTAACCATATGTTCAAAACAGGTATTAAAGGAGTGGATTTCGCAATCAGCAATACAGATGTCCAGTCAATGGAAGATAGTGAAATAGATGTAAAACTTCAACTAGGACCAATCACAACCGAAGGAAGAGGTGCAGGTTCTATCCCAAAGGTAGGAAAAGAAGCTTGCATCGAATCAATTGAAAACGTAAGAGATTTCCTTAGTGACAATACAAAAATGGTCTTTATTACCGCAGGACTTGGAGGGGGAACAGGAACAGGAGCAGCACCAATCATTGCTAAAGCTGCAAAAGATATGGGAATATTGACGATTGCAATCGTAACATTACCTTTCAAATTTGAAGGTACACGCAGGATAAGACAAGCATATGATGGATTGGAAGAGTTAAGAAAAAATGTAGATTCTATTCTGATTATTTCCAATGACAAGCTCAGAATGATGTATGGCAATCTTCCGATATCCGAAGCATTTGCATATGCTGATAATATATTGACAACTGCGGCAAAAGGTATCGCTGAAATAATCACAATACCGGGATATATCAATGTTGACTTTGAAGATGTCAATACTGTTATGCGATCAAGTGGGATAACTGTGATGGGAAGTGCATCTGCCGAAGGTGAAAACAGGGCTAAGAAAGCAATTGAGGCTGCATTAAACTCTCCGCTTTTGGAAGACAATGATATCAGAGGAGCTAAACATATATTGCTTAATATCACATCAGGAACAAAAGAAGTGACTATGGACGAAATCGGTGAGATAACCGAATATATCCAAGGAGAAGCCGGCTACGGCACAGATTTGATTTGGGGTAATTGCGTCAATGAAAGTCAGGGAGAAAAAATTAACGTAACGGTAATAGCAACAGGTTTTGACGTAAAAAACCCTGATAACAAATCCACAAAAAAAGAAGAGAAACTCATTGTGAATCTTGACGATGATGCTCAGAAGCAAACTGAAAAAAGCATTGATCTTGAACTTCAGTTTGATGATGATGACTCATTTAATATAGTAGATTTTGAAGTGGATGATGTAAAAGAAACTATTGACGCATTTAATACTTCTTCAAGCAGAGATGACAACTTCAACTACCAAGATGATAGAGAGCAAAGATTGGAAAAACTGAGATTAAACAATCTTTCAAAAAGAACGAGTAATGTCCAAACAAACAATAAAAAAGTTTCATTGGACAATCCAAATATGATACATAAATATGAAAATGAGCCGGCTTACAAAAGAAAACAAATTCAGCTTGAAGAAAAGCCGATTAAGCACGATATGGCAAAAAGCAGCTATAAAGTAGGAATAGATGAAGATGAGCCGCTTAAACCCAATAACAAATTTTTGCACGATAATGTAGATTAAAATATTATAAAATTCTATATAGGTTTTCGTCTGCCTATATATTCATGTTAGATCATGAGATTGGTTTATTAATTGTCCGGGTTTCCCAGACTCGGACATTTTTTCAAAAAAAATATCCTGAAAACGATTAAAATTTATAGGTTTTCGTCTGCCTATATATATTCATGTTAGATACATGAGATTGGTTTATTAATTGTCCGATTCTCCCAGGATCGGACTTTTTTATTTACCTTTGCGCAAAATTATAAAAATGAAATTTTCAACAAAAGCAATACATATAGGTCAGGAAGCAGACAAGACAACAGGTGCCGTTATTCCTCCGATATATATGACATCAACTTATAAGCAAGAATGGCCAAATCAACACAAAGGTTACGATTATACCAGAGCGGGCAATCCTAATTTTTACAATCTGGAACAAACTCTTGCCTCAATAGAAGAAGGTAAATACGCAACAGTATTTTCATCAGGACTAGGAGCTACCACAGGATTGATATCTACATTAGATTCAGGTGATATTGTCGTTGCCGGAAAAGATTTATACGGAGGCACATTCAGATTGTTAAATAGTGTATTTAATACTTTTGGTATAAAGCTTAATTTGATTGATACACTTGATTTGAATGCAGTAGAAATTGCATTAAAACAAAAGCCAAAATTGATAATTCTTGAGTCCCCTACAAATCCATTATTGAGAATTTCAGATATTCCGGCTATTATCGCTATTGCTAAAAAATACGGTATTATGACAGCTATTGACAATACTTTTGCTACTCCATATTTTCAAAATCCTCTTACCTGGGGAGTAGATGTTGTCCTGCATAGTACTACAAAATATATTGGTGGACACTCTGATGTTGTCGGTGGCACATTGATTACTAATAATAAGGAATTGGATGATAAATTTAAGTTCAATAGAATGTCTATCGGTCTTAATCCAAGTCCATTTGATACATGGTTACTTACCAGAGGAATAAAAACACTTGCAGTCAGAATGGAGCAGCATGCCAAAAGCGCATTGGAAGTAGCTAAATTTCTGGAAGCACATCCCAAGGTGAAAACAGTTTATTATCCCGGGCTTGAATCACATCCTCAACACGATATTGCTAAAAAACAAATGAGAGGATTCAGTGGAATCGTCTCAGTAGAATTTGATTTGGATTTGGAACAAACCAAAAAACTTATTTCTTCATTTGAGATATTTGCATTGGCAGAAAGTCTGGGTGGTGTAGAATCTCTGGTCGATCACCCTGCAAGCATGACTCATGCATCAATCCCAAGGGAAGAAAGGATGAAAAACGGACTAAATGACGGATTGGTACGATTTTCTGTCGGAATTGAACATATCGATGACATTATAAAAGATTTACAGAGCAGATTGGACAAAATTTGAAAAAGATAATTTATTTTTTCACGAAATTTCCTCTTAACATCTTTTCATTATTTTTAGGATTAAATATTATGCTATAAATACCGGTGGTCAAACTACTGACATCAATTTGTTTTTGATTGCCTGAAATATTTTCATTCAAAACCTTTTGTCCCAAAATATCATATATATTCAATATACCTTGAACATTATCGTCAAAAGAAATCTTGATATTATCCTTAGCCGGATTCGGAAAAATCTCAAGTTTATCAGACTTGCCTGCAAAATAATCTTCCGTACCGGTTATTCCCAAATCTTCAGCCGCAAAACGAATTAGCCAATGTCCTGCCATAATATAATAGCCAAAAATAAATTTTTCATTAATATCTCTGCATTCCAACATTATATCTCCATCATCCAACTGATAAATTTGATCAACGGCAATCCTGTGTTTTTCATCCTTTACTTTAATAATTCTCACGGTATCCAATACTCCCTTGCCACTGGACTTATAAAAGTTTAGAGTATTGTACCCATCGGACACAAAATTATGTCCGGTTCCGACGACCAACATCCCATCATCCCCTTTCAACTTAATTGCCTTAATTCTTCTACTTAGTTCCAGAGGCCAGCCGTTATCATCTTGTAGTTTTATTGTTTCGAGTTTATTCAATTCTTTGTCAAAAAGGATAAACTCATTTCGAAAAGCAAAATCCCCATTTTCCAGCGTATCTTCAATAATTTTCTTCAAAATAAAATAATCTTCATTACTCCAATGCAATCTGTAGTCATCTGCACTATCAAGTACCTCTGACATATACCTTGTTTTTTCGATTTCAAAATCCTTATTTATAATATCGACAGATATATCTAAACTATCCCTATCATCACTGCAAGCTCTGTTGAAAAGAAATTCAACATATCGCTCCTTACCCATACGCAAAAAAGAATTATCAAAGTAACAGAAAGCCTTATCAGGATTTTTCGGTATTACCCTGACCGAATCAACACTAACCACCTTACCATCTTTATCCAAGACATAGGATTTGTAAAACTTTTTCCCCGGAATAATCTCAAAATACCGATATAAATCATTCCCGTAGGGATATAATAAAAACTTTCTACCTCTCAAACCTATCCAAGGTAAATTCATTTTTTTTACACCTCCTCCATTTGGATTTCCATAGCTATAATTCAAAAGATTACCTGTATTCTTATCGTACTCTCTAACTACCAAAGTATTATTTTTATTATTGTTAACATATAACCCTTCCTTTCCGGCTCTTAAACCGATTACCTCTAGATTGCCCTTGTAATTGATGTATAGGTAAACAGGCTCTTCTTTATATGTGATATTTCCAAAATGCCAAACCGTTTTCCAATCTAATTCTCCTGTTTCTTTGTCCAAACATTCCAAATATCCTCCCCTATCTGATATATACTTATATGGTTTAAAAAAATAAATTTTATCATCATCTGCCACAAAATGATTACCATAATCCGCACCAATAAAACTAAAATTGGACCAGCCGTTGTATATGGAAGTATCAGCAAATGATGTCCCCTGATTTATATACAGACTATCCCCAATCACAGAAGAATCCACGACCATACTCATCCATTTTGGATTGTAGGACTCAAATTCAAAAGCCTCATAATCGTACAATTCAGTCTGTCCACTCAATGATAAACAACTAAATAAAACCAGAAAAACAAAAATCACATTTTTCATATTACAATATTTAAGTAAAATCTCATCTCCGAAGCAATATCTACTCCGGAGATGAAGATATTATAAATTAATTTCCACAATCATGCTCACAATCTCCAATTAATCTTCCCCTACATTCACCTTTAATAGTATTACTACAAGAATCCTCACCATAAGATGTGTAAGTAACATTGTTAAATTGCAGTTTTCCGTTTTCATCTATACAAACCTCCGCTGATCTTTTACAGCATTTCTCACCACAAATAACTTTACCTATTGACACACTAACAGGTCCAGGAGCAGGTCCACCGTCATAATTTACACACCACCTATAACATAGAGATGAAACAAATGCAGTTGCTTTTTCATTTCCACTACCGCAAAGATATAAACTATAATTTTCTTCAAGATAATTTGCTTCATAAATTATTGAAGCTGCATTATAAAATGAATCCAAAGCAATCGCAAGTTCCTCATCAGACAATAATACATAGTATTCATACATTTTATTACAAGGGGAAAAATTGAAATTAGTAAATACTATTTCTCCATCACACACATATATATCAGCCCAAGCGGTGAAGTTATCACAAGTACCTTGCATATGCAAATCTGTATAGATTTTCTTCTTGCCTATTAAATCACAACCGGATCCATCAAAACATCCGCCAAGTGTTTCTGCGGCACCTGCAGACACATCGTCATTAGATGTATTCACAGAGCGAGAATCAATACTTTCAATATTTTTTTCTTGTTCAACAGTAGTACTTTTTTCGCATTGGTAAAATACAGCAACACCCAATACGAGACCTAAGATAATCAATAATTTTTTCATATAGCTTAATGATTTAATTATAAAAATAAATATATCACCAGCAAAATTAAAATTAAAATTATCCAAATTTTTCAACACATTTTATCATAAAAACACCAAATAATCAGATATTTATAGTGGTTTTAAATAAATAAGCAGTGTTTAATACCGGATAAATATTTAAAATGAAACACACCAAACTTTCAAACCTGAAACTTATAAATCCTCGATTTCAAGCCGGCTTCAAAATCACTCCTTGCAGTCGTGCTTTCGAGTCCTAAGCTTTCCTCTTATTTTACTGATCAACAAACAAACACGAAACACTAAACGATAAAAAAATCAAGACTATATTATTTTGCTTTTGGATATAAATCTAAGGATATAACTGTTATTTTTGCAAACACTACTCATCCTCACCATATTTCCTCAATGACACATCGTGTTTCTCCGCAAATTCCTTTAGATTTTCCATAAAAGGAATAAATATGACTTTTTTCCCGAATGAAGATTTGCCTTTAAATCTCAGATGTGCTGCTTTTAGAACCAAATGATTATATACAACAATTTTCTCAATAGTATCTATGGGATATCTATAAGTCTTGAAATAATTAGAAATATAGATATATTTGTCATCTGCATCAACTCGTTTCAATCTAAAAAAAGTCAAGGCAAAAAACACAATACCTACCAATACGAAAATGGTAGATTGCAGTCTAAAAGTTGAATTAGCAATTTGAGGTGCCTCGATTGAATTTGCGGTATAAGCAGCAACAACAAAAGCGCCAAAGAACACAATCCAAAATATCGGTATAAACAACTTCAACATCAATGTCCAATTCGAGGATAATCTATTCATCTTTTTTTCTTTTTTTATCAACTCTTTTCGCCACTATTATACCAACCTCATATATAAATAAAATCGGAATTCCTATCAATACTTGCGTAAACACATCAGGCGGAGTAATTATTGCAGCTAAAATCAATATAACAATTATCGCATGCCTTCTATATGATTTCAATAATTTAGCGTTAACGATACCGGCTTTAGCCAAGAAATATACAACTATCGGTAATTCAAATATAATGCCGGCAGGCAATGTCAGCATAGTCAAAAAACCTACATAAGAATCCAATGTTGGCGAAGTCTGAGCAAAATCTCCAACAGTATATTCAGCGAAAAATTTAATTGCAAACGGTGCTATTACAAAATATCCAAAAGATATCCCTAGGAAAAATAATAAAGAGCAAATAGAGACAACTCCGGCAGTAATTTTTCTCTCTGTATCTTCAAGCCCGGGTGAAATAAATTTCCACACTTCCCACATTACTAGTGGAAAAGATGCAACAAACCCCAAAACCAAAGACACTTTTATATGAACGAAAAATTGTTCGCCCATGACTCTGGTAATAAGCTCAAGTTTGGGCGGATGAACACACATACTATCACTTAAAAAACAAAAGAATCTATAAGTGGGAAAATCACTATAAAGATGAGCCGCAATGATATGTCTGAACACAAAATCTTTTGATACAAAAACAACAACAGCAACAATAATGATATACAATAATGAGCGAAATATCGTCCATCTCAATTCCTCCAGATGTTCAAAAAAACTCATCTCCTTTTTAGGATTTGGTAGTTTTTTTATATTTTTCTTTTTATTTGAAAAGACCTCCATTATTCACTATTTATTAACACAAGGCACGAAATTATGATTTTTTATAGAATAATACAACATTATAAAAAATTAAATGTTAGGAGTAGTGAATAATTATTAATCAAAAAAATATTAATTAAAAATGAAATTCAAATTATTTGTATTACTATCAGTATTCTTTTTTGTCTCAAATATTGCAACAGGACAAGCAAATTGGACTACAGATTATGAAACTTCAATAGCAAAAGCAAAAATTGAACACAAACCCGTACTTTTGCTTTTTACCGGTTCGGATTGGTGTCCTCCTTGCAAACGCTTGCACAGAGTCATTTTTGACAGCAAACAATTTGAAGAGTACTCTAAAGATAATCTTATTCTTATAAAAGCAGATTTCCCTAAAAGACATAAATTACCTGCAGATCAAAGAATTAAAAATGAAAAATTGGCTAGAAAATATGGCGTAAGAGGTTTTCCAACTACACTAATTTTAGATACTTCAGGAAAAGAAATAGACAGAAGAGTTGGATTTAGCGGAATAACTCCAAAGCAATATACCGAACGAATAGAGAAGATAGCTAAATCAATAAAATAGCTTTGAAAAATTAAATGAATATATGAAAACAGTTGCCATTGTAGGTAGACCAAATGTTGGAAAATCAACATTATTCAATAGACTTTCAGGAGAGAGACATGCTATCACTGACAACATAAGTGGTGTTACCAGAGACCGTATTTACAATAAATGCGAATGGAATGGCAAAGAGTTTTCTATAATTGACACAGGTGGTTTTGTCAAGGATTCAAAAGATGTTTTTGAAGCGGCAATAAGAACACAAGTGCAAATTGCAATTGAGGAAGCTGACATTATTGTTTTTGTTGTTGATACAACAACGGGAATAACTGATTTGGATGATGCTATAGCAAATATATTAAGGAAAAGTAAAAAAACCATTTTTCTAGCGGTCAACAAAGTTGATAACCATACCAGAATGCTTGAAGCTAATGAATTTTGGAGTTTAGGATTTGAAAATACTTTTTTTATCTCTGCTATCAATGGAAGTGGTTCAGGTGAACTGTTAGATGCAATCACAGAACTAATAGATGATGACGAATCTACTGAAATGGATGAGAATTTTCCCAAAATATGTGTTGTCGGACAACCAAATGTTGGAAAATCTTCATTCATAAATGCATTGATGGGAGACGAGAGAAATATAGTCACCGATATCGCCGGTACAACAAGGGATTCAATTCATACTCTATATAATAAGTTTGACAAGAAATTTTATTTAGTTGATACTGCCGGGATTAGAAAAAAGAGCAAAGTCCATGAAGATCTTGAGTTTTATTCCGTACTAAGAGCGATTAGAGCAATTGAAGATTCGGATATAGCTATTATCATGATAGATGCTAAAAACGGTTTAGAATCTCAAGACTTAAGTATTTTGGATTTGGCGATCAAGCGAAAAAAAGGTATAGTTATTTTAGTAAACAAGTGGGATTTGATAGAAAAAGAAACAAATACCGCTAAAGAATTTACAGAGAAAATAAGAAAAAAAATAGGTTTCTTTGATGATGTTGATATTATTTTCACTTCTGTATTGGAGAAACAACGTATTTTTAAAGCGATAGAAGCTGCTTTGGATGTGTACCAAAGAAGAAGCCAGAAATTTAAAACTTCAGACTTGAATGAATTCATGCTTGAAACGATTCAAAGAGTTCCACCTCCCACATATAGAGGTAACTATGTTCAAATAAAATATGTAAGTCAGATACCGAAATATTATCCTGCATTTGCTTTCTTTTGCAATTACCCTGATCAGATTAAAGCCAGCTATAAAAATTACCTAGAAAATCAATTGAGGAAAAGATATAATCTGACAGGTATTCCGATAAGTATATATTTTAGAAAAAAATGATTGTAGAAAAAACACATATTGAAGGATTATTGATAATAACCCCTACTGTCTATGAAGATGATAGAGGTTATTTTTTTGAATCCTATAACAAACATTCTTTTAAGAAAGAAACCGGTTTAGATATAGATTTTGTTCAAGACAATGAGTCAAAATCTTCGTATGGAACATTGAGGGGCTTGCATTATCAAACCGGCAATTTTGCTCAAGCAAAACTTGTAAGAGCATTGTCGGGAAATGTATTGGACATAGCTGTGGACATAAGAGAGAACTCGCCTACTTATGGTCAATATTTCTCCATTGAATTAAGCGATATAAATAGGAAGCAATTATTCATCCCCAGAGGTTTTGCCCATGGTTTTGTAGTTTTAAGCGAAATCGCAATATTTTCTTACAAATGCGATAATTATTACAATAAGGATTCGGAAGGAGGGATAATCTACAATGATTCTACTATCAATATCGATTGGAAAATTCCGGAGTCCAAATTTATACTTTCAGAAAAAGATAAATCAAATCCCAAATTTGGAAATCATATAAAATTCTAATGAAGATACTAATAACAGGAGCAAACGGTCAACTAGGGAAATCCATTCAATTACTTTCTTCATTATATTCTAAATTCGATTTTATTTTTACTGATGTTGATCAACTGGATATTACAAAACTCGAGGAGGTTAATGAATTTTTTAATCTACACAAACCTGATTTCTGTATAAACGCTGCAGCATATACTCAAGTGGACAAAGCTGAAGATGAAGTTGAGCTCAATAACCTAATCAATATCACAGGGCCTAAGAATCTTGCTATTGCTTCGCATCAACATCATTCAAAATTGATTCATATTTCAAGCGAATATGTGTATAACAATGATTCAAAAGATATAATGAACGAAGATTCCCCTACTTCACCAAAAGGTGTATATGCCCAAAGCAAACTAAAGGGAGAAATCGAAGTGCAAAATGAAACCGGACAGTATTATATAATTAGAACTTCATGGTTGTACTCGGAGTTTGGAAACAATTTTGTAAAGACCATGTTAAGACTTGGTAATCAATTGAATTCTATCCGGGTAGTAGATGATCAAATAGGTAGTCCGACCTATGCTACAGATTTAGCTGAAGCTATTTTACAGATAATCACTTTAAACAATGATAAATTCGGTTTGTACAATTACAGCAATGAAGGATTTATTTCATGGTATGATTTCTCAGTTGAAATTTTCAAAAACAGAAATATCAATTGTAAAATAATCCCAATTCCAAGTGTAGATTATCCTACTAAAGCCCCACGACCTTTTAATAGCAGAATGAGTAAAGAAAAAATTTCAAATAATTTGGGAATAGAGATTCCCAAATGGAAAAGCAGTTTAGAAGACTGTTTGAAAAAAATTCACTAATTTTATTTACTCAATATTAAAAAAAAATATTCATTAAATTTTCGCAATATTTTATTTGTTATTTATTTATTGCAACTGCATTATATTTCATCTTTACTTACACTAAAGGAAAAAATCAAAATAATATATTGCTTTCTCTTCTGTATAACTAATACATATTAATTTTTTATTTAATATATTTATACCAGAGCTTAAGTATCATACAAATAATATTATTTTTTAGCGATTTTAAATAGAATA
>Ga0256831_1000340_pt1 | contig 24771 bp, 19 predicted proteins | sample 132544metaG_FD_189087 | JGI IMG/M metagenome (GOLD analysis project Ga0256831, IMG submission 189087) | Hydrothermal vent microbial communities from Lau Basin, Pacific Ocean - 132-544 | ecosystem: Environmental > Aquatic > Marine > Hydrothermal vents | place: Pacific Ocean: Lau Basin | collected... | reverse complement strand
AGCGTCATACCACGGATGGTATAAAACAGTATGGCGGCCATTAAACCGGAAACCGGCACTGTAATAACCCAGGCCGCCGCAATTCTGTACAGGTGAGAACGCTTAACCAGTTCAGTATTGTAGACACGTTTTAACTGTTTGCGTTCTTTCTTGTTTAAATGGGCCTTAGCAGATTTCATTTTCAGCTCATAAAGCATCTGGCGTTTCTGTTCCAGGTGGGCTTTTTTAAACTCCATTAAAAAGGCTTCCACTTCTTCCGGGTTGTCGCTTTCATGATGATGTTTGATTTCTTCAACCATCTGAACATAGCTGGCTTTCAGGTACTCACGTAAAAACCCCACACCAAAAATCCCGCCTACGGCAATATGGGTGGAACTGACCGGCAGACCTAACTGGGAAGCAATAATAACCGTAATTGAAGCGGCCATAGCAATACAGAAAGCGCGCATTTTATTCAGTTCAGTAATTTCAGTGCCCACGGTTTTAATGAGTTTGGGTCCGTATAAGGCCAGTCCAATAGCAATACCTATGGCGCCAATTAACATGACCCAGAGCGGTATGGGCGCCTTGGAGGCCATATTACCATGAGTGATCACTTCCGTAATGGCTGCCAGCGGTCCTACCGCATTGGCCACATCATTTGCGCCATGGGCAAAACTTAACAGGGCAGCAGAAAAAATAAGCGGTATGGTAAATAACGAATTAATACTGTCTTTATCATTATTTAAACGGTTAGCCGCTTTAACAATCAGCGGTTTAACCATAATAAATATGCCAATAGCAACTATAAGTCCAATACCCGTTGCCGTCATAAAGTCCACTTTCCAGAGTTTTTTCAGCCCCTTAAGAATAAGATAAGTGGAAAAAGCCCAGGCCATAATAGCCACCAGAATCGGAACCACTTTTCTGGCGGCCTGCAGCATATCCGCCTTGTAGGTAATAAATCGTTTAATCAGATAGAGAAAAGCCGCCGCTATTAAACCTCCCAGTACCGGTGAAATAACCCAGCTGGCAGCAATCGCCCCCATTTTATCCCAGTTGGCAATGCCCATACCACCGGCGGCAATACCGGCGCCCAGAACCCCGCCTACAATAGAATGGGTTGTAGATACAGGTGCCCCAAGGGCAGTCGCAATATTTAACCAGATGGCTCCGGCCAGCAGAGCCGCCATCATCATCCAGACAAAGGCATCACCATTAATCACACCGGCAGGATCAATAATCCCTTTTTTAATCGTACTGACCACATCACCGCCGGCAACAAGCGCCCCAGCGGCTTCAAAAGTGGCGGCAATTAAAATCGCTCCGGTCATGGTCAGGGCTTTGGAGCCTACTGCCGGGCCTACATTATTGGCGACATCATTGGCACCGATATTCATGGCCATATAGCCGCCAATCATAGCCGCTATAATTAAGAGGGTATGCGGACTGCCGTCCAGACTATTGGCAGAAATAGTATAGAGCATAATCCCCACAATAAAGAGCAGTGCAGTACCTATACGAAAAAGCTCCCGGCGTGAATGTCGGGTGGCATCATCTATATCATTAATATTTTTTAGTTCCATAATATTTCTGCTTTAAAATTTCAGGAAGAATGATTGTAATAAAACTGACATTAAAATGTAACAGAAGATTGAAAACAATAATTTATTTCATCTATTATTGATTTTTATCAAGTAATATCCCTGTGTTTTACAAGTGTATTTCGTAGACTGCCGCCTTGCATTCAGGTATAAAAAAGTTAAGAATGGCGACATTATTTGTTTTATGGAATCTTAAATGCTTTTTGGTCAGGACAGAAACCAGATCCGCCGTGTTTATTTTCAAAGCTGGGACAAGTTTAAACGCAGTCAACCCATGGAGCCCATGGAAACCCTGATTGCTGAACTGATTAGACTACACCCTGAATACCATGATTTTTTTGATGATATTGAGCAAAATCAGGAACAGGATTTTACCCCGGAAATGGGACAGACCAACCCGTTTCTGCATCTGGGCATGCATATTGCCATTCAGGAACAGATCAGCACCCAGAGACCGGCTGAAATAGTCAGTTTATACCAGTCTTTATGTCATAAAACCGGTGATCCTCATGAAGCAGAGCATCTGATTATGGATTGCCTGGGGGAAATGCTCTGGCAGGCACAAAGAAACCAGCAGGCTCCGGATGAAAAGGCTTACCTGGAATGTGTCAGAAAATTATTATAATTAAACCTAAAAAAATCAGTTGAACCTACTGCCCATGCAGTATGGTATCAACCACCATTGGAGAACACCCGCAATGAAAACAATGACAACGGCTTTAGGCCGGACTATTTTAGTTAGCACGTTATTACTCTTATCCCTCAATAGTCATGCTCAGAATGACAATACCCATTATTTCTGTATTTCCGATCAGGGTAAGCCACGCCATTGTGCAGCCGGGGATATTATTTTAATTAAGCCCACTATGATGCCCAGGGTCTGTGATTTCAGCAAGCAGATAAAGAGAATGCCCAAAGGGGAAGGCAAGGCAGAATATTTGTGCAGTTATACGGGAACGATTTTAGCTGTTAAGGAATTAAAAAGTCGGCTTGTGGCACCGCCGCGGGTGCCGGCACCGGCTGTTCAGGCGCCACCTAAACACTCCAATAAGATGTTTGAAAAGATGCCGTTTTTTAAGTAATCCCCCTCACCCCGGCCCTCTCCCGGAGGGAGAGGGAATTTACTGTTATGAATTGTTAATGCGTTTTTGAGCAGCTGTACGCAGACGCAGGGCATTCAGTTTAATAAAGCCTTCGGCATCTTTCTGGTTATAGGCACCTTCATCATCTTCAAAAGTGGCGATATTATCATCGTACAGACTATTAGTTTTAGAATCCCGGCCAACCACAATGACATTGCCCTTATAAAGCTTGACTCTGACCTGGCCATTAACCACTTCCTGAGAATTATCAATCAGGCTCTGCAGCATTTCACGCTCTGGAGACCACCAGTAACCGTTGTATATCAGGCTGGCATATTTAGGCATTAATTCATCCTTAAGGTGAGCCGCTTCTCTGTCCAGGGTAATGGATTCAATAGCACGATGGGCTTTAAGCATAATGGTACCCGCCGGCGTTTCATAACAGCCGCGGGCTTTCATACCCACATAGCGGTTTTCCACGATATCAGTCCTGCCAATTCCATTTTCACCGCCGACTTTATTGAGGTATTCCATAATGGTGGCAGGCGACATCTTTTCGCCATTAATAGCTACAATATCACCTTTGACATAATCAAATTCCAGGTAAGTCGGCTCATCCGGAGCTTTTTCCGGGGAAACGGTCCATAACCACATGGATTCTTCCGGCTCTGCCCAGGGATCTTCCAGAATACCGCCTTCATAGGAAATATGCAGCAGGTTGGCATCCATGGAATAGGGAGATTTTTTACCCTGTTTTTTCTCAATGGCAATACCATGTTCTTCGGCATAGGCCATTAATTTTTCGCGGGAATTGAGATCCCATTCACGCCATGGCGCAATGACTTTAATATCCGGTTTAAGAGCATAGGCACCCAGTTCAAAACGTACCTGGTCATTACCCTTGCCGGTAGCACCATGAGAAATCGCATCGGCACCGGTTTCATTAACAATTTCAATCAGGCGCTTAGAAATTAAGGGGCGGGCAATAGAGGTGCCTAACAGGTATTCACCTTCATAGATGGTATTAGCACGAAACATGGGGAATACAAAGTCACGGGCAAATTCTTCGCGCAGATCGTCAATATAAATTTCCTTAATGCCTGCCGCTTCTGCTTTGGCCCGTGCCGGTTCGACTTCTTCACCCTGACCGACATCTGCTGTAAAGGTGACGACTTCACAAGCGTATTCGTCTTTAAGCCATTTAAGAATAATGGAAGTATCCAGACCACCGGAATAGGCCAGGACCACTTTTTTTACATCAGACATCGAGAATTTCTCCCTTACTTGGTATTTAAAGCAAGGCATTATCCTGTAAATTGAGACAGATTTCTACTCTGGATTGACTGGGATTGATAAATAATGACAGCTCTGAACGCTGGTAATCGTTATTTTTTTAGTCCCTGCACCGCATTTTTATCAATTAAATGATCCAGGTTGATAAAATTAGGTGGTGGCGGCTCATCATCAATGGGCACGGACTCCTGTTCCGGGTTATCCTGCATATCCGGTTGTGCTGCAGCCGGATTATTATCTGATTGTTTATCCGGTGCTGGCTTTTTAAGCTCTGGCAGCTTGTTGAATATGGATTTTTCCCGCAGCAGGCGTCTGCGTTCTGCCTTGCGGGCTTTCTCTATGGCTTTCTGTTCTTCCGGTGTTGGCGGTGGTGTTTCCAGCAGCTGCACATCGGCCCGGCGGTTTTTTGAACGCCCCTGAGCCGTTTTATTGGAAAAGGTCGGTTCCCGTTCACCATGACTGACTGCATAGATCATGTCCCTTTTCGCCCCGACAGAGACTAAATATTTAACGACCGATTCAGAACGCCTTTCCGCCAGTTTGTCATTAAAACGGCGACGCCCCCTGGCATCAGCATGGGCATCAATGCGAATCTGCTTTATTCTGGGATTTATCTTTAGATAACGCAGCACATTGTCCAGATCCCGTTTGGAACGGGAAGTCAGTTCATCCTTATTGGTGGCAAAATACAATCTGAATTTTTTTATTCTTTCCAGATCAAAATCCATCAGGGACTGTTCACATTCCCGGTATTTAGCCAGTACCTTGCGAAAATGTATAGGAGAAAGCATGACGGCAATAATATCCCGTCCATCCGCCAGATCCCGGTAGATTATTACCGGGGACATGCCGTTTTCCAGTTGCTGGAACATTCTCGAAGAATAGGGATGATTGACCGTTAAGGGGTTATGGCCACTGCTAAAGTCCAGTTTGGCAATTTCAAACACGGTATCATCATGGCGCCAGGGCGGCGGCTCAGATTGCAGTATTACTCTGGCATCCTGCATCACCGGGGTATCACTATACAGGTCAAAACGCACTTCACGGCCCGATTGATGCGTAAACCTGCCTTCACCATAAAAAGGAATCTTCTGCCAGAGGGAACATTCATAGTTCTTTTTGCCATCCGTCTGCCAGTCTGCTTTGGCCATGCGCACGACATATTCACGTTCCAGGGCAAAAGCAGTAAACGCAGGCATAACCGCTAACATTACGAAAGCCAGCAGACTGAGCGTCAAAAAAAAGATAAGTTGTTGGGTTTTAAGCTTCATTAGATTTGAAAATGCAATATTTGCGCCAATAATACATTTCCGGTTAACGGGGAGAAATATAAAAAACCTGTATTTCCGGTGCCAGGCAAATTTTATCATTACAGCTCTGATAATGAAGTTGCACCGGCAGCAGATCCAGCATATTATCCTCTGCTGGTTTATTATCCATTCCAGACTGAGTTTTTACGGACTCAAGCTTCACTTTAATAATCACCTGCTCCTGGTACAGAGACAGTGGCTCATTACTGATGCTAAGTTTAACCCGTTCGCCTTCAGGATACTCTGCCTGCGCCAGTTTCCAGAACGGTTTAAACTTATTATCCAGTTTTACTGAGGTGGGCTGTAAGTCCTCATCCAGAGGGAAATGACTGTTAATATGCCAGTTTTTATCCAGTATGACTTTAAACTGCAGATCCAGTTGCGTATTGTCTGCAGATTTTATCCGCTGGTTCAGTTGCGGCTCTATACGCATATGCCCTCTAGCTGCATATAAAACAGCCCCCCTGTCTGAGCAGGCCAGTTCGCCGAAATTAAGTTTGTTCACCGCTGTCAGGAAATAAGCAAAGGCAGTGGGAGAGTTTTTTATGATCCCTGATACCGAGGCCACCAGGGCCATGGCTTTGATCTGATAATAATCATCCCCGGTGCGATAATATAATTGTGTCAGCATATCCAGGGCAACCGCATTGGCTGATGGGATGGCGCCGTCATACAAATCTTTGGGGCGGTTAAACAGAACAACCGGCTCTGATGATTGATTGTTGTCCGGGGAATTTTCAGCTGGCCCGGCACTTAAATAAAAGTTGCCGCTTTCCTTATCCCAGAACCCCTGTATCATTTTCAGGCTTAATTCCCTGGCACGGCTTAACCATTGTGCTTCCCCGGTGGCATCATAAAGGGCTATAAAAGCCTGTGCCAGCCAGGCATAATCGGCCTGGGTTGCCTTAACCGAAAGTCTGGCCTCAAGACTGGCCCTCCAGAGCTTACCTTCACGATAATGGGTCTGCCATAAAAACTCCGCTGCATTCTGTGCCGCCTGCAGATAACGGGGCTGTGCCAGTTGTGCTCCCGCTCTGGCCAGGGCGGTGATCATCATACCGTTCCAGGCAGTAATAATTTTTTTGTCTATGGCCGGAGCCATTCGGTGTCGGCGCTGTTGCTGTAATATGGATCTGATCCGATCCACATTCTGGTATAGCTGCCCGATATTGAGATGATGCTGACGGGCATAGTCCTCAATCGAAAGGGGCAGATGCAGTATATTTTCTCCCTGGCTTTGAGTATTTAAACCGCCTTCAGCAGCCGGTTCACTGAAATTGCCTTCCGGCGTAACCCCATAAAGAGCTACCGCCAGAGAGTACAGCCTGGGCGGCAGGTATTGTTTAAGTTCCGCTTCAGTCCAGAGAAAATACTGCCCTTCCCTGCCGTCACTGTCGGCATCACTGGCTGAATAAAAGCCGCCGGTTTTACTGTGCATATCCCGCAGCACATAGTCCAGGGTCTGGGTAACAATCCGCTGATCCTGGGTCTGCTGACTGATAGCATACATTTGCAGGTACACCATAGACAATAAGGCCTGGTTATAGAGCATTTTTTCAAAATGAGGTACCAGCCAAGCATTGTCCGTTGAGTAACGATGAAAACCGCCGCCGATTTGATCGTAAATCCCGCCCTGAGCCATCATGTCCAGGGTCAGCCTCAGGGCGTGATAAACTTCTTTATCCTGCTCTCTGATGGCGCTATCCAGCAGTAAAAAAAGATAGGTTTCATTGGGAAATTTTGGCGCCTGGGAAAAACCGCCCTGTAAATCATCAAAACGGTTCAGCAGACTGATCACGGCAATCTGGACCCGTTCTTTACCAATATGTTCAGCCTGCAGCATGCTTTGCTGACGGTCCTGTACTGCTGCACTGATCTTATCAGCCATTGTTCTTAATTGCGCTTCATCCTGCTGCCATAACTGTTCAGCCCGCTGCAGAACATCCAGAAAAGTCTCACGGGGCATATAAGTGCCCAGAAAGAACGGTTTGCCGTCGGGAGTTAATATTGCAGATAAAGGCCAGCCGCCGCTGCCGTTAAGCAGCATGGCGGCTGTCATATAAACTTTGTCCACATCGGGACGGCGTTCCCGGTCCACTTTTATGGCGATATAGTGTTTATTCAGATAGTCTGCCAGAGCTTTGTTATCAAAACTTTCCCGTTCCATTACATGACACCAGTGGCAGGTAGAATAACCTATGGACAGAAAAACCGGCTTATTTTCCTTTTTTGCGCGGGCAAAGGCCTCCGCTCCCCATGAGTACCAGTTAACGGGATTATGGGCATGCTGCAGCAGATAGGGGGATTGTTCAAGAATTAAACGATTGGTATAAACCGGGGTACCGTCTGGTTTAAGATGCTCAGTTCTGGGTCGATAATCCCTGCCCTTTGCCTGCAGGGACGTTTGCAGTTTTGCGTTTAAGGCCGTATCAATTTCAGTATCTGCCTGAAGCACAGTACTGCCAGCAAGAAGACAAAGGAAGGAACTGAGGAGAATTATCCTGTAAGAAAACCTGGAAAAGCCAACATAGTATAGCATTCGGGAACCATTTTCAGTTACATAATCTTATGCATAATATCGGACAATTTTTCCAGAGTAAAAGGTTTTTGTACAAATTCTAAAACACCATTGTCAAGCAGCTTCTGTATATCCCTGTCCATACCATAGCCGGAAGCAATAATAACCTTAACCTCCGGGTCCAGGGTCCTGAGGGCATAAAACACTTCTTTACCGCTCATCTGCGGCATCATCATATCCAGAACAACCAGGTCAACTTTAGCACCATGATCCCGGTAATAGTCTATAGCATCTGTACCATGCTCACAGGTCTGCACAGTATAATTATGTTCTTCAAACAGCACTTTTGTATAAGTCCTGATAATTTCTTCATCATCCACCAGCATAATATGGGTTTTACGGGAAGCAGTCTCAGTTTCATCTATTACTTCTTCTGCCTGCTCATAATGACATTTTGGGAAGTAAAGCGAAAAACAGCTGCCCATTCCTTCATCCGTTTCAACCGTAATTGCCCCGCCATGATTAATTAAAGTACCGTATACTGCAGCCAGCCCCATACCGGTGCCTTCACCATATGACTTGGTGGTAAAAAAGGGTTCAAACAGGCGGCGCTTAACTTCCTGGCTCATTCCCGTACCGGTATCACTGACATCAATTCGGATGTAGTCCCCAGGTTCAAGTGTTATGTTCTGTGCCTTGATCTGCTCATAATCAAGTTTGACATCCTGACTGGATATTTTTAACAGTCCGCCCTGCGGCATGGCATCTTTGGCATTTATCGCCAGGTTAAGCAGGCAGTTCTGTAACTGGGTTGGATCCCCTGCGGTACAGCACTGTCCGCTTTGAGTTACGGTTTCAATAATAATACGTTTATCCAGCATATGTTCAAGCATGACCACCACATCATGGATCACCCGGTTTAAATCTACCGATACCATCTGGTATTGTCCCTTACGGGCAAACGCCAGCAGTTTATTGGTCAGCTCTGATGACTGCTGGGCAATGGTGATGATTTTACGGGCATAATATTTAAGCTTGTCATCTTCAAGCTTGTACTCAAGAATTTCAGCAAAGCCCATTAAACCATGCAGCATATTATTAAAATCATGCGCCATCCCTCCGGCTAACTGACCAATAGCATCCATTTTATGCCGATGGCGTAGTTCGTCTTCAATCTCCCGCTGGCGGGTAATATCCGTACCAATACTCAGCACCCCGATAACATTATCTGAATCATCTTTAAGCACCTTATTAGTCCAGGTTATCCACATTCTTTTACCGGACCTGGTACAGTTTTCATTGGTATTGCTTTCATAGTCTTCCGGATGACGGCAGATTTCATCCATCAGCGGAGACAGATCCCGGCCGGTGGATTCGGTTTTCGGCACAATGGTATCCATTACATGTTTGCCGATGATTTCTTCTTCTGTATACTCAAAAATTTTCTGGGCAAACTCATTAAAATAAGTGATATAGCCTTTTTTATCCCAGCGCAGAATAATAGAATTAGCATTTTCAACCAGCTCCCGGTATTTTTCTTCACTTTTTCTCAGTGCTTTTTCCACTTCTACAAAGGGCGATACATCCACCAGGTACAGGGTAAAACTTTTGCCCGGTTGATCATGACCCGCATAGCAGGCAGGAAATGCTGTGACCGATATTACCCGTCCTGATTTACTTATCAGTGTCAGTTTCTGGGTTAACATATTCTGATCAGGCCTGCTTAAGGATTGTTGAGCCGTCGTCAGTTGTTCATTAGAAATACCAATTTTCTGTGCGTCAGCATTAATCACTTCATACTGAAAATATTCCAGTAATGAGAGTAAATCCGGGCTGATGCTGGTTACCTGAAACTGAGCCTGAGAGTCAGTAGAAATGGAAAGTGAATAGATTCTGGATTGCATGTAAAAAGTACTAATAAAGCCGGGACTTAAGGGCCTTACTCTCCTGTATATAATCCTAAATAAATCAGTTGAACCTACTGCGAATGTCCATAGCACTGAATCTACAAGGCTTTTCAGAACATTTTGACTTCACCCGTAGGGTAACTACGAAAAAGCCAAGATAACCTGCAAAACCTTATATCTCCAGCACTCTGATCATTCTCGCTACGATTCAACTGATTAATTTAGGATAATAGTTAAACTGAGGGTTATTGTAGATTATTTTGATATATATAAAAGCCACCGGCCGTTAAAAAGAATCTAAAACCCCTGTAATATGTAGGATTAAATTCACAAGCCCGAATAATTTATTTATACTCGTGTCTGCATCACAATTTACACTCCCTGTCTCAAATACAAAAACAAGAAAGGATCATATAATGGCAAATAACAATTTCCTTCCCATGCCCGATGAAAATGGTTTTTTTGGTGAATACGGCGGGCAGCAACTACCTCCGGAATTAAAAGCCATTATGGATGGTATTAATAAGGCCTATCTGGAGATTAAGGATACTGATGCCTTTAAAAATGAACTGGCGGATTTAATGACCCATTTTGTCGGCCGCCCCAGTCCTATATATCATGCCAGAAATCTAAGTAACAAGTGTGGTGGTGCACAGATTTATTTTAAACGTGAAGATTTGAACCACACCGGTGCTCATAAAATCAACCACTGCCTGGGTGAAGCCTTATTAGCCAAGCACATGGGCAAAACCAGAGTGCTGGCCGAAACCGGTGCCGGTCAGCATGGGGTGGCACTGGCCACCGCCTGCTCTCTGGTGGGTATCGACTGTGAAATCCATATGGGTGAAATTGATGTTGAGAAAGAACACCCTAATGTTATTCGTATGAAAATACTGGGCGCTAAACTGATCCCGGTCAGTCGCGGTACCCGGACACTAAAAGACGCCGTTGACAGCGCCTTTGAAGCCTACCTTCAGGATCCGGTTAATTCCCTGTATGCCATTGGTTCAGTCGTTGGTCCCCATCCCTTTCCCATGATGGTACGGGATTTTCAGTCTATTGTCGGTACCGAAGCCAGAGAACAGATTCAGGAAATGACCGGCACCCTGCCCGATTACCTGGTAGCCTGTGTCGGTGGCGGCAGTAATGCCATGGGATTATTTACTGCTTTTCTGGAAGACGATAATGTGCAGATGATTGGCGTGGAGCCTTCCGGTAAAGGTCTGGATACTCCGGAACACGCTGCCACCATGACCAAAGGCACACCCGGTGTTATTCACGGCTTTAGCTGCTACCTGCTGCAGGACAGCCAGGGTGAGCCCTTACCAGTATACTCCATTGCTTCCGGTCTTGATTATCCCGGTGTCGGCCCTCAACATTGTTACCTGAAGGATATTGAACGGGTACAGTACGAAACCGCAACCGATCAGGAATGCCTGGATGCCTTTATGGATCTGTCCCGTCATGAAGGCATTATCCCGGCGCTGGAAAGTGCCCATGCCGTGGCTCATGCCATGAAACTGGCTGCCTCCCTGTCCGAAGACAAAACAATCCTGGTTAATCTCAGTGGCCGGGGTGATAAGGACATTGATTTTGTGGCCAAAAAATTAAATCTGGAATAAATTTGCAACAGGAGAGAGAAAAACCATGCCGGAACCAGTAAGTGTCACCCTGTTTATTGCCTCTGGCTGTCCGCACTGTCCAAATGTACTGCAGGCATTATCAGAGTTAATAAAAGCCGGGGAAGTTGCCCAGCTACATGTCAGCAATATTGCCCTGGTTCCGGAGGAAGCTCAGAAACTGAATGTCCGTTCAGTCCCCTGGGTTAAAATCGGCCCGTTTGAATTAACCGGTGCCCAGAGTAAAAAAGACTTACAGCAATGGATTGCACGCCTGCAGTCAGACACCGGCATGCAGGATTATTTTTCTGAGCTGTTTACCAGTGGAGAAATGAAAAAAGTCCTGGCCATGGTAAAAAAAGAACCTGAGCTGCTTAAAATTTTCCCTAAAATGATGGCCGATGATGATACCCCGCTGGGTGCCAAAATCGGTATAGGGGCAATTTTTGAAGACCTGCAGGGAAGCGATGCCATTAAAACACTTATCCCGGACTTAACTGAGTTACTGAAATCAGAAAACCCGGCTGTAAGGAATGATGCTTGTTATTACCTTGGCCTTACAGAAAGCCCCGATGCCATACCAGCCATTCAGACATTAAGCCATGATAAAACGGAAGAAGTTCGTGAGACAGTTAAGGATGCACTGGAAATTATTTATAATGCTAATGATCTCTAAAGTCTGCACAGACAAAACAACCTTGTCTTTAATCAGGCACTGGCCAGTTTCTTAATTTCTGTATAATCGGTTTTACCGGTTCCAAGTAATGGAATTTTATCAATTGTTTTTATCTGTCTGGGGACATTAATTTCACCCACTTTCTGTTTTTTGGCAAAAACTGATAAGTCCTTTCTGTCAGCTTCCTGAAATGTTGTCAGCAGAATCAGCTGTTCTCCTTTAGCAGGATCAGGAATACTGACGACTGCATGTTCATGCTCCGGCCAGCATTGTTTAACCAGACTTTCCACCATAGACAGGGAAACCATTTCTCCACCGATTTTGGCAAAACGTTTTACCCTACCTTTAATAAAGACAAATCCCTCATCATTAATATCCACAATATCCCCGGTATCATACCAGCCGGAACCGTATTCTGATTCAGCCGGTTCCAGTACACCCGGATTTTCATGGCGCAGATAACCTGACATGACATTATCGCCTTTAATAAACAGCTGTCCGCCTTTTTCAATACCCGGCACGGGTTTAAGCTGATATTCAATACCCGGTAACAGCACACCGACACTGCCGGTCTGGTAATCAATAGGGGTATTCATGGAAATAACCGGGCTGGTTTCCGTAGCACCATAACCTTCCAGGATCCTTAAGCCAAATTTTTCAGCATAAACTTCCCGGGTTTCTTTCTGTACCGCTTCGGCTCCGGCACAGACATAACGGATACTGAAAAAATCATAATTATGAGCATATTTTGCATAACCTTTTAAAAAGGTATTGGTGCCAAACAGCATGGTGGCATTTATGTCATAGGCCACTTCCGGAATGATCCGATAGTGTAGTGGTGACGGGTATAAAAATACTTTCATGCCATTTAAAATGGCCACCAGAGTAGCCGTACTTAAACCAAAGGAATGAAACAATGGCAGGGCATTGAGGATAATATCATTTTTATTAAAATCAATTTTAGTGCCCAGCTGGTTCATATTGCTGATCAGGTTCTTATGCGATAAGACCACCCCTTTTGGAATACCTTCTGATCCGGAAGTAAATAAAATCACGGCAGGATCCTCTGCCCTGACTTCTGACCACTGACAGGAATAAACCAGTTTTGGAAAATGTCCGCAGGCCAGCCCGTATAGTTTATACTTCCAGTTAACCTGTTCACGCAGATCTTCCAGATAAATAATTTTAACCTTATCCTCTAACAGTTCAATTAAGTCTGCCATTTTTGCCAGACGAATAAAACGTCTTGAAGTATAGACGGTATTAATCTGCGCTGTTTCCAGTGCAGATAATACGCCCTTATAACCCACAGTATAATTAAGCATGGCGGGTACCCTGCCAATACTTTCCAGAGCCAGAAAGCTCAGTACTGTAGCATTGGTATTGGGCAGCAATAAGCCTACCGCATCTCCTGTATCGCTGTCTTTTTTCATTAACTGCGACAGAATACTGGTTTTAACCAGCAGCTGACGATAATTAAGAGGCGAACGTTCCACATCTTCAAGCACGTCTTTTCCGGCACCATGTACGGTTCGGGCTTCCAGCAGTTTGTCCATTAGCGAGATCCGGTTATTGCTGGTACGATAAATCATATCCACCATGATCTGTTTGAGTATTTTACCTGCGGCCATTCTTTTAGACCGCCCCTTAATACTTTCATCCAGAACAATTTTCTGCGGTGCTAAAATAGTCAGGCGGATTTTAGGAAACAGACGTCGGCGTTCAATGCCTTTTAAACGGGAAAAAACTGAATACTGTGCTCCGTCAATACGAACCGGTAACACCATGGCACCGGTTTTCAGCGCTATAAGCCCCGGCCCGTCATAAATTTTCATCAGAGTACCGGTTACGGTAATACGCCCTTCCGGAAAAATAACCGAGTGCTTGTCTTCATTGAGATCCTTAATAAAGGACTTTATAGACAGAGGGTTGACCGGATCCATGGGAAACAGACGGACAATTTTGCCAAAGGGCTTTATCCACCAGCGTTCAGCCATTTGAGTATTAATGGCAAAGGTCAGCTGGTCGGGCAGGAATACAGATAATAATACCGCATCCAGAAAGGAGGTATGATTGGCAACAATCATAACCCGTTTACCGGCCTGCCGGTAATGTTCAAGGCCTTCTATTTCTACCCGAAATAAAAGCTTTAAAAGCAGTGCGATAAATCTTTTAAGCCATTGCATAGCAATCTCCGGAATGATAAGTTACCCATAGATTAATTAAACATTGTTTAATTGTCAAGTTTTTATATTATTGCCGGAACATGGGAGCATAGGAAAGAGGAGCAAAAGCGAAACAGAAAGTTTCTAGATTATTTTTTTCGGGGGAGTTGCAGCATTAAAATCAATTTCGCCTTCTTCCTTAAAAGGAATACTCAACAGGCTGTTAGAGGGATAAATAGAGCCGCTAATTTGATAATGAAAGGCCTTAGGTTTGTTCTGCTGCATACCCTGTAACTGGCGGATAACACCAAAAATAGTGCTGGTAACATTGACGCTGACTATCCCTTCAGAAAAAGCCGGGATAGTGACCTTTTCATTACTGACACCAGAGGCAAAATCTTTACCATTAAGCTCAATATCAAAACTCATCCCATCAATACTGACCGCTTCCCTGCCCCTGTTCATCACCCGCAAACTGACCTGAAAACGCTGCTCCATCAACGTCGATTCCAGCATCCGCATAGATGAAATATTAACCTTAAACTGATCCGCCCGAGGCACAACAGACGCACAACCACTTAAAACCAGCAAAAAAAGAAAAACAGAGGAATATTTAAGAAACATTATAATAAGCCTGAAACTGTAAAAGAATTACTAACATAACTATTCAGTGTTCCTGACCGTGACTGTCTACAGGTACTCTATGTTACTTTAATTTATACTGAGTAGTTACTTACCAACAACTATAGCCCACCCAAACTTTAAACACAAAACAGTAACCAGGCTCTTGCTCTTGGCTCTTTCTGAACGCTCAGCGCTGAACGCTTAGCTCTTATCCCTCAATCCCCTGACTAGCCAGATATTCATCATAAGTCCCCTTAAAGTCCACAATCCCGTCATCGGTCATTTCCAGAATACGGGTTGCCAGTGAGGACACAAACTCCCGGTCATGACTGACAAAGATCAGAGTTCCCTGGTAAATATCCAGAGCCATATTCAGGGATTCAATGGATTCCATATCCATGTGGTTGGTCGGCTCATCCATAAACAGGATATTAGGTTTCTGCAGCATCAGCTTGCCATAAACCATACGCCCCTTTTCACCACCGGAAAGCACTTTAACCGACTTACCGGTATCATCCCGGGAAAACAGCAGGCGTCCCAGGATACCACGGATAACCTGATCATCGTCATTATCCTGCCCCCATTGTTCCATCCAGTCAAACAGGGTCATATCCGCTGCAAATTCATCATTATGTTCCTGGGGATAGTAGCCGATACTGGCATTTTCAGAAAACTTAACGGTACCGGTTTTGGGCTCCAGATCATGGATCAGGGTTCGCAGCAAGGTGGTTTTACCAATACCATTGGCACCGATAATAGCAATTCTTTCACCAACTTCCACCAGCATGTTCAGATTTTCAAACAGCAGTTCATCATAGCCGTTACTCAGGTTCTCGACCTCAAAGGCATTACGATACAGCTTTTTATCCTGTTCAAAACGGATAAAGGGATTTTTTCGTGAAGATACCTTAATATCATCCAGCTGGATTTTCTCCAGACGTTTACGGCGTGAGGTGGCCTGTCTGGCCTTGGAGGCATTGGCAGAAAAACGCTCAACAAATTTCTGCAGTTCCGCCATTTCGGTTTTTTTCTTCTCATTGGACTGCATCTGACGCTCACGAGCCTGGGTCGCTGCCAGCATATATTCATCGTAGTTACCGGGATAAATATTGATGGAACCATAATCCAGATCGGCCATATGGGTACAGACAGAGTTTAAAAAATGACGGTCATGAGAAATAATAATCATGGTGCAGTTACGTTCATTGAGCACCGTTTCCAGCCAGCGGATGGTATTAATATCCAGGTTATTGGTAGGTTCGTCCAGCAGCATAATGTCCGGATCAGAAAACAGTACCTGGGCCAGCAGTACCCTCAGTTTGAAGCCCGGCGCAATAGCCGACATGGGGCCGAAATGCTGCTCAACAGGAATGCCCACACCAATTAATAATTCTCCAGCCCTGGACTCAGCAGTATAACCATCCATTTCACCGTACTGCACTTCCAGATCCGCTACCCGCATACCGTCTTCTTCCGACATATCCGGATTGGCATAAATTCGGTCCCGTTCTGCCTTAACCTTCCACAGCTCTTCATGCCCCATAATGACGGTATCAATAACACTGTATTCTTCATAGGCAAACTGATCCTGACGCAGTTTACCCACTCTCTCTCCAGGGGTAGTGGTTACTGTACCGCTGGTAGCCTCCAGATCACCGCCCAGAATTTTCATAAAAGTGGATTTACCGCAGCCATTGGCACCGATTAAACCGTATCGATTACCATCGCTGAATTTAACGGAGACATTTTCAAATAAGGGTTTGGCACCAAACTGAATGGTAAGATTTGCTGTCGAGATCAAAATACTATTCCTGTTATTTTAAAGGCGGGCATACTGGAGGCGATATTATCCTGTATTAACTGCAAAAAATAAATAGACATATTGATAAAAGTACATTATTCTATTTACTAAAACAGGGCGGGAGCATACTTTTAATGATCCTCATTAAGACGCAAATACCGTATCCATTGACCGTACTCCTTGCTGAAGACGCCGTAAATCCGTCCATGGAGGCTTTTCGGCAGCGTCCCTGCTGCCGAAACTTCATCAAGAAGCACGGTCAATGGATACTCAGAGGGTATAAATTTCATGTTGAACATATTTTAAACAAAGTATGATCCGGCCCTGTTTACTAAAAGCTCTATAATTCCAGAAATACCTATAAGAGGATAGCATTATGCCCCGAGGCGGTAAACGTGCCGGTGCCGGCCGGCCCAAAGGAACAGGCAAATACGCAGAACCCACTAAAGCCATCCGTGTACCGGTAAGCATGGTGGACAAAATTCTGGAATACGCACATTCCGGTGGTTTCCAGCTTCCTTTGTATGGCGGTAAAGTTGCGGCTGGCTGCCCGGCACCCACCGATGACTATATTGAAGGCATGATGGATCTCAGTGAGCATCTGATCCATGATCCGGCCACCACTTTCTTTGTCCGTGTCACCGGCTATTCCATGATTAATGCCGGTATTCATCCGGATGATATCCTGGTAGTGGACCGCAGCCTCGAAGCCCGACATGGAAAAATTGTCATTGCGGCGGTTGATGGTGAACTGACCGTTAAACGTCTGTATAAAAAAGATAATAGGGTACGCCTGCTGCCTGAAAATGATGAATTTGAACCTATTGATATTGCGCCTGAGGAAACTCTGCATATCTGGGGCGTGGTCACTAATGTGATCCATGCTTTATAATTGCGCTGTAAATAACAACGAACCAGTGATAAAGTAAGCCTCTTTTTTCTTCACCAGGATTGTATTTTTCATGTGGTTTAAAAATTTAAAAATATACCGTTTCAGCAAACCTTTTACCCTGTCGCCTGAACAGCTGGAACAGCAGTTAGCAGATAAATCGTTTCAACCCTGTGCTTCTACTCAGCCCTCTTCTTACGGCTGGGTATCTCCCCTTAATCATCCCGATGCTGATCAAAACCAGCTGACTCACACCATTGGCCAGTACACCATGATCTGCAGTCGCCTGGAAGAACGGATATTGCCGGCCAGTGTCATTAATGATGCCTTAAACGACAGACTTGACAGCATACAGAGTGAAACAGGCCGGCGGCCGGTGGGTAAACATAAACAGAGTATTAAGGATGAGTTGATGCTGGAGCTGTTACCCAAAGCCTTTACCCGTTCAAAACGAAGCTATGCCTACCTGGACAGGGAGCAGCAATTAATTATTGTTGATGCTGCCAGCAGCAATAAGGCTGAAGAACTGATTGAATTTTTACGCCAGACGCTGGGCAGTTTACCGGTTGTCCCACTTAAAACGACGACCAGCCCGGCTACTCTGATGACAGCCTGGTTAAAGGGTGAAAAACTGGCTGATGATTTTATTATTAAAGACGAATGTGAATTACAGGAAGCTGCAGAAGACGGTGCAATTATTCGCTGTAAGCGCCAGGATCTGAGCAGTGATGAAATCCAGATGCATCTGGATAACGGCAAGCAGGTGACCCGCCTGGCGGTTAACTGGAATGATACCCTGGAATGCCTGCTGCAGGATGATTTAAATATAAAGCGACTGAAGTTTTCCGATGAATTACTGGAACAGGCTGCCGATGACGGAGCAGAAAATCCTGCAGCCCGTTTTGATGCCGATTTTAACCTGATGACCGGCGTATTATCCCGTTTTATTCCCCGCTTAATTAAGATTCTTGATGGCGAATCGTTATCAACAGAAAAATAATTTCAATATCACCCTGTTCCCTGTAGGAAAACGATTATCCCCGGAGTGATTCTTTTTAGAAACATGATATAGTTAAGTTAATACCTGTTATGGAAAATTTTCAAGGATAATCATGACCATCAAAAAAACACTGACCCAAATCAGCTTCGCTACTCTAATCAGTTTTAATCTATCGGGAGTCACTTTAGCCGGAACTCTGGAAGATGCTCAACAGGCTATTGATAAAAAAGACTACGCAACAGCCGTTATCCATTTAAAAAACCAGCTCAAAGAAACCCCTAAAAATGCCCAGGCCCGTTTTTTACTGGGCCGTCTGTATCTGCAGCAGGGCAAACTGGACTCCAGTATTAAAGAACTGTCCAGGGCTCATGAATATGCACCCGACAATACTGAGTTCACTTTTCTGTATGCTGAAGCCTTACAAATAGCAGGCAAATATAAAAAACTGCAGAAACTGCTGGATACGCCATTTTCTAACAAAAAACAGGAAGCCACCCGTTTAAGTTTTCTGGGTTTTGCCCACCTGGCATCCAGACAGCTGGCCGATGCCAGACAAGCCTTTGAAGAATCTATTGCCGCCAATCCCAATGTCCGCGCCTTTAATGGCCTTGCGACCATTGCGATTATGGAAAACGACCTGGAGCAGGCTAAACAATACCTGAGTAAGTCAGAAGCCCTTGAACCCGAAAATACCTCCACCCGGCATCTGAAAGCCAAACTGACCAACCTTGATAAACAGCCCGAACGGGCTCTGACAATATATAACCAGCTCATTAAAGACCAGCCGAAAAACCTTAACTACAAACTTGAACATGCCGCTACTCTACTCATCCTGGGTCAGACTGACAAGGCGGAAGAAGAGTTAAAACAGATCCTGGAAAAAGCAGCCAATCATCCCCAGGCTAATTTTCTGCTGGCTCAGATATTATTAACTAAAAAAGACTTCAAGGGTGCCCAGGAAGCCGCTCAGAACACTGTAAATATTATGCCTGATCATAAACCGGCCACCTTAATACTGGGGGCTGCTAATTTAGGCCTAAAAAATTATAACCAGGCGGCTGAATACCTGATTATCTACCTGTCATCCAATCCAACGGATCTAAAAGCCCAGAACCTGCTGGCTAATGTCTATCTTGCTCAGGGTAAGGCCAAACAGGCTTTATTAATCCTGGAAGGTATTCCCGCTGAACAAAGAGATAAATCAGCCCCCATCTTACTCACTCTGGGCAGCAGTTACATACTGGCCGGGAAAAATAAACAGGCACTGGATACACTTACCCATGCTCAGGAATTATATCCTGATAATCAGGACATTAAAAAACGCCTGATTGCCGCACAGTTTCAGTCCGGTAACCTGGACACCGCAGTTTCGGAACTGGAAGAACTGGTCTCAGACAAGCAGGGTTCTGCACAGGACCAAACCAATAGCAATTATTTACTGGTTGCTTCTTATCTTAAACAGCAACAACCTGAAAAGGCCCAACAGCTTATTAAGCAGTTACTGCAGCAGACACCGGACGACAAAGTACTGCAGAATCTCAGCGCTATTACTGAATTTCAGATGGGTAATAGAAATAAAGCAGTTGAAATTTATAATAAGCTGCTCAGCCAGGATAAAAACAATATCCTGGCCTATATGGGGCTGGCCAGAATAGCGGTCAGTGATGAGAACTGGACCGAGGCTGAGAAAAATTTTAAACAGGTCATAAAAATTAAACCGGATATTCTGAAAGCCTACCTTGGCCTGGCAGTTATTGCAGAAAAACAGAAACAACCTGAACTGGCCGAGCAGTATTTTCTGGATGCCATTAATCAAAGCAAGGAAAATCCAGCAGCGCAACTGACTATTGCCTCCTTACTAGGCCAGTGGTACCAGTCCCTGCATAAACCTGAAAAAATCCTCGAGCTGGCTCAGACACTCGTTAAGCAACACCCGGACAATACCCGGGTAATGCTTTTTCTGGCACAAGCCCAGGTCGCCAATAAACAGAAAGCCGAGGCCGAAAGAACCTTAAACAACATTACCGCGTTTGACAAGGAAGACATTACTCACCGGGTATTGCTGGCATCATTACTGGCCGAAGATGAGGACCGAATCAATGATGCTCTGGATGTACTGGATACCGCAATGACTATTGAACCGGATAACCTGTCTCTGTATTTAAACAAAGCCTCCTTATACCTGAAAAAAGGCGATTATCAACAGGCTCTGAAAGTTGCCCGTGATATCCAGCAGGAGTTTCCCGACTCTACAAATGGAAAACTACTGGAAGCAGATATATATCGTCTGCAGAATCGGTATGAGCCTGCTCTTAGCATTTATGAGAGCGTTTATGCCACAGAGCCTGCACGCAAGATTTTATCTGCCATGGTGGACATGTACATAGCGCTGGATCAGCCTGACAAAGCTATGGCGGCATTGGAAAAAGCCCTCAAGACCGATCCGGATGACATAGAAAGCCTGTTTAAACTGGCATCCTTATACCATGAAAAGAATCAACTGGATAAGGCCAGACACTATTACGAGCAGATCCTGCATAAGATCCCTAACCATCTTGTTACTCTCAATAACCTGTCCTGGATTTATATGGACATAGATATTGAAAAAGCTCTGGAACTGGCCCGCAAAGCCCATGAACTGGCTCCTGATTCAGCAGCCATTGCTGACACTTATGCCTATGCTCTGGCCCAGTCAGGTGATGCTAAAAAGGCACTGGAACTGCTGCAACAGGCCGCAGAGAAACTACCCGATGATAACGATGTCCAGTATCACCTGGCCTATACATACAGACAGTTAGGACAAATCCAAAAAGCAAAGACTATCCTGGAAAAAATTATAAATACTGAGAAACATTATATGGAACAGGATAAAGCCAAAGCACTCTACGGGGAATTACAGTAAACTATCAGGGGCGAAGCATAGCCCCTCCACTAAAAACAGCGGTTAGAATTTATGAGCAATACTCAAAAAACCGATCTCCCGGATCCGGAAACAGAATCAACCATAAAAGATAAGCTATGCATTGATTTTCACGGTGCGGCCATTATTGATGAAAACGGCAGAGAAATTCCAATTACTGAAAACATGGTTAAGCAGGCCTGTGAGAAAATTGATCCAGAAACTTCCTGAATTGATAAAGCCATTATTTCTTTAGCTGTTATTGAACTTGCCTCCAACCGCTGTCAACGATTAGAATAGCCCCTCTAAATAACAGGAAACCTGTGCGTGTCCATAGCCTCAAATAAATCCAGTATGCCGTCCGGCAGCGAAATACAACTCATCCGGCCTGATGACTGGCACCTGCATGTGCGGGCCGGAGCTGGATTGAAAGCCGTGATGCCGTTTACGGCCCGGCAGTGCGGGCGGGCCATTATTATGCCCAACCTTACACCTCCAGTAATCACCACCGAACTGGCCAGCACTTATTACCAGGAGATTATGCAGGCCCTGGAGCCGCAAAGCGCATTTCAGCCCCTGATGACACTATACCTGACCAATAATACCACTGCGGAAGAAATACAGCATGCGGTTGACAGCGGCCTGGTTTATGCGGTCAAGCTCTACCCTGCCGGAGCCACCACCAATTCTGATGCCGGTGTAACTGATATTAAACAATGCTATCCAGCTCTGGAAAAAATGCAGACGCTGGGTCTGCCCCTGCTGGTTCATGGTGAAGTCACTGATCCCGCAATTGATATTTTTGACCGTGAAAAACAGTTTATTGAGCAACGACTGACTGGGATCATTCATGACTTTCCTGAACTGAAAGTAGTGTTTGAACATATAACCACCCGGGATGCCGCAGATTTTGTACGTGAAAGTTCCGATTATATTGGTGCAACCATTACCGCCCACCACCTGCTGATGAACCGTAACGATATGCTGGTGGGCGGTATAAAACCGCATCATTACTGCCTGCCGGTCTTAAAACGGGAAACCCATCGCCAGGCATTAATTGCGGCTGCAACTTCCGGTAACAGCAAATTCTTTATGGGCACGGACAGCGCTCCTCATGCCCGGGGTAAAAAAGAAACTACCTGCGGCTGTGCCGGTATGTTTACCGCCTTTGCCGCCATTGAGCTGTATACTGAGGCCTTTGAAAATGCCGATGCCCTGGAGCACCTGGAAAATTTCTGCAGTATCCATGGTGCAGAGTTTTATGGACTGCCCGTCAATAGTGACCAAATCACCCTGAGAAAAGAGTCCTGGACAGTACCCCAAAGCTATCCCTATGGTGATGATGTGGTAGTACCCTTACGGGCCGGACAGACCATTTACTGGAAACTTATTCCATAACACAAATATTCAATTACCAGGAACTACAATACCAGCCAGATGAGCAAGAATACCCCCAAAAAAGAAAAACCCACCACCGGCATTGTCACCCGCTTCCGGGGATTTTTACCGGTCGTGGTCGATGTGGAAACCGCCGGGTTTAATCCCAAAACCGATGCTCTGCTGGAAATGGCCGCTACCATTCTGCGTATGGATGAGCAGGGTGATTTATACTGCCATGAAACCTATGCCTGCAATATTGAGCCGTTTCCCGGCGCTAACCTGGACGAATCCGCCCTGAAATTCACCGGTATTAATCCATACAACCCCTTTAGAATGAATAAGCCCGAGGCGGACGCATTAAGAGAAATTTTTCAGCCCATACGCAGAGAAATCAAGCAGACCGGATGCAGTCGTGCCATACTGGTCGGTCATAACCCCACTTTTGATCTAAACTTCCTAACTGCAGCGGTAGAGCGTAATAATATCAAGCGCAATCCATTTCACAAGTTCAGCACCTTTGATACCGCAACCCTGGGCGGCCTGGCCTATGGTCAGACCGTACTCTCCCGGGCTGCACAGGCTGCCGGTCTGCAATGGAGTGATGAGGATGCCCACTCAGCCAAATACGACACTGAACAGACCGCCGAACTGTTCTGCCGTATTATCAACCGCTGGCATCATCTGGAAAAACTGGAACAATCATAATATCCGGAACAGGTTTATGTTATCCATAAACTGTCTTTTGTCCTGAGTTGTGTGTTATTCAGAAAGAGGTTTAGGCTTCAGAGTAGGTTTTGAGCAAACTCAAAATGTATGACATAATTTAAACGAAAACTATTTAGTAGCTTGTTAGGCAGTACAATTTCAACGTCATTATCATGTATGAAATATTCGATGTTCGGTAACAGAAGGTGTCAGTTATTTTTACATCATAAATACAACTGCACAGCGCAAGACATATAAAACGTTATAAATCAACAAATTAAATGTTCGGCATGAATATTGCTTTTACTAATCCACTTAGTAAAATGTTCATAATAAGGAAAAAAAATGAAAAAAATTGTTAGTTTGTTTATCTTATTGTTTGTTGGTTCGGCTAATGCCACAGTAATTGTTGATCAAATTGGTGATGCAGATGGTTTTGGGATTGGTGTAACAGCTGACTCTACATTTAACTATTCAGATATTGGCTCTGGTGATGGTGATGGTACTGACGTTTGGTTCTATGGTGATCAGACATTTACTCATTCATATGATCTTTCTGGTTTAGGAACCATTACTTCCGCATCACTAGAATTATTCACAGGTGGGCAAGGTTGGACTGGATTATCTTCTCTTTATATTGATGGTTCGTTTGTTGGTCAATTAACTGATGGAGACATTAATGCTAACATTGCTAGACTAGATGTATTTGATTTGATATCTTTTTCATCTTTATTAGATGGTGCATCAACATTAACTATTGATACAACAAGTGTTAATGATGGATGGGTTCTAGATTACTCAAGACTAACAATTTCAGATGATGCTGCATCAGTCCCAGAACCAACATCATTAGCCTTGCTTGGCCTTGGATTAGCAGGCATTGGTTTTTCAAGGAAAAAGAAAAAATAGTCAATTGACTATTTTTTCTAAAAGCCTCGTATAAATCGGGGCTTTTTTATGCCTAACAAAAATGTGCTGTCGGAAGAAAAAAGTTGAGAGTGTTTGTTGGGTGGGCATTGTCCAATACAGAGGTAATCAATGTTTTTTTAAATGATTCTCCTTTTTTGGGGAATCTGAAACTCTAAACTTTAGTCTCTTAACTATTTAGCGGAAAAAATTATCTTTTTTCACCCACATAAATGACATCGACTTTCTGCCCCCCTTGGGCAGTTTATTACCCCGGCGGCCGCGTTCGTGAATATAAAAAACATTAATGCGCATCCATTAAATACTCAGTAATCATAAATACTGATTATGATTATTTTTAATTGATGGATCCCTGATATTTATTTGTTTGTGATTTAAGTGGCTTCACCGATT
>Ga0256831_1000339_pt1 | contig 24812 bp, 32 predicted proteins | sample 132544metaG_FD_189087 | JGI IMG/M metagenome (GOLD analysis project Ga0256831, IMG submission 189087) | Hydrothermal vent microbial communities from Lau Basin, Pacific Ocean - 132-544 | ecosystem: Environmental > Aquatic > Marine > Hydrothermal vents | place: Pacific Ocean: Lau Basin | collected... | reverse complement strand
GAGTGAGTCATGCCTGAAAATCCGCATCCTGACACTGAACGATTACTGTTTCAGCACCTTACAGAAGGTGTTTTGCATCTGGATGCTCAAAAAAATATTCTGGCAATCAATCCCCGTGCTGAAAATATACTTAAATGGCAGGATACGGATATACAGGGGCGTAACAGCCATGATGTCCTGTGTGCTAATGAGGGGCGCTATTATCACAGTAAAGAACACTGTTCTATGCTGCATCTGGCGGATGAGGGGAAACAGGATGCCCATGAGCTGACCTGGGTGGATAAAGAAGGGATTTATCTGCAGATAGATGCCCGTTTTATCCAGCTTGATAATAATGAAACATTAGTATTGTTTCGTGACTGTGCCGATTCCGGATTCAGTGAAAATGAAATTAAACGACTGTCCCTGTTTGCCGAATTAAGTCCGGCCCCTATTCTGCAGCTTGATGATGAAGCCGTAATGCATTATGCCAATCCCAGTATGACAGAATTGCTGGTTGAATATGGTTTTAATGATATGGGGCGCCCTGCTATTCTACCGGATAATATTGATACCATTCTGCGGCAATGTATAGAGAATAATGAAACTATAGATGGTGTGGAAAGCGGAGCCCAAAACCACTGGTATTACTGGAGTTTTCACCCAGTTGAACAGCATGGACTGACCCTTGTTCAGGTTTACGGTATAGATATTACCGAACGTAGGCAATATGAACAGAAGCTTAAGCAGCTTAAAGAACTGGCTGAAGCACATAATGAGCAGAAAAGCAGTTTTGTGGCTAATATGAGTCATGAGCTGAGAACGCCTATGAACGGAGTTATCGGTTTAAGCAGCCTGTTGATGGATACTCCACTGGACAATGAACAGAAAGATTTTGTATATAAAATACAGAACTCTGCTAATTCGCTGCTGCATATTATTAATGACATTCTCGATATTTCCAAAATAGAGTCAGGCAAACTGGATATCGATCCGGTTGTGTTTAATTTTCATAACCTGATCATAGATGCACTAAATATTGTTGACATCAAGGCAAAGGAAAAAGGTATAGAGCTGGAATACCGGCTGGATAAAAAGATGCCTGAATATATTGTCGGAGATGCCATTCGCATACGTCAGATCCTGATTAACTTTATTACCAATGCGGTTAAATTTACTGCAGAGGGTTATGTGCTGGTGGATATCTGCTGCCATGAACTGACGGATAGGGAAGTAGACTTTACGATATCCGTTGAAGATACCGGTATCGGCATTGCAGAAGATAAAATTGAGCATGTATTCGGAAAATTTAACCAGGCGGATGTCTCAACTACCCGAAAGTTCGGCGGTACCGGCCTGGGACTGTCCATCAGTAAAGAACTGACTGAATTAATGGGTGGAGAAATTGGTCTGAAAAGTGAACTGGATATAGGTTCGGTATTCTGGTCCAGATTCTGCCTGCCGGTGGCGAAAACAGAACAGCATAAACCGGTACAGGAGCGGTTTAATACTGTTATTAAAGATCAGGCGGTATTTATGCTGGGTGGCAAACCAATGAGCAGAAAGATAATGCTGGAACTCTTTACTGACAGTCAGGCAGAGGCAGAAAGTTACAGTAGTTCAGACCAGTTTAAGGAGCAGTTGACAGAAGGTAATATTAATCTGGCCGATAAGTCTTTGTTGATATTTCTTGAAACTGAAACCGATCAGTCAATTCAGGCTGTTTTATCTGCACTAAAAACTCCTGTTAATATTAAAACTGTTGTTATTAATAATAATGCAGAAACAGGTCTTGCAGATCGATATAAGGAACTGGGTTTAAATGGCTTTATAAAAAAACCATTTACTCCGGGCGGATTTAAAGCTTTTATTGCTCAGGTATTAAGCAGCAATCGCTTTGTTGAAGGCGGTGCGGTATTACAGGAAGAAAGTAAACTGCAGCAGAGCAGGATAAAATTAAAAGTTTTAATGGTTGAAGACAACAAGGTTAACCAGATGGTGGCCAGAACATTGTTGCAAAAAGCAGGCTGTGAAGTGGATGTAGCAGAGAACGGCCAGCAGGCTGTACAGGCCTGGCAGGAAAATACCTACGATGCGATCTTTATGGACTGCCAGATGCCGGTAATGGATGGTTACGAGGCCACTGAAACCATACGTGAGCTTGAGCAGGAACAAAATCATATTCCCATTGTGGCCTTAACAGCAAATGCAATGGATGGTGAAGCAGAGGTCTGTTTCAATGCAGGAATGGATCGCTTTCTGGTCAAGCCCATTAATATTACCCAATTACAGGAAATACTGGAAGAAATTGCAGAGCATAAAATTTAAATATACTCGTTTTTCAGGCGAACATAATGATCCGCCGAATACTGCAAACCTTCAATTTCTTTTTCTGTCAGCTCTCTTAATTGTTTTGCCGGTGAACCTACATACAGATAACCGCTTTGCAGGCGCTTGCCCGGTGCAACCAGGGCGCCAGCAGCGACAAAGACATTTTTTTCAATCACTGCACCATCAAGGATAATAGCACCCATACCAATCAGACAATTGTCTTCTATGGTACAGCCGTGCAGTACCACATTATGCCCCACCGTTACCTGGCTGCCGACCATTAAAGGAAAACCGCTGCCCGGTTGATCCGGATTTTCATGAGTCACATGAAGTACACTGCCGTCCTGTATGTTGGTATTATTACCAATTTTAATCCAGTTAACATCACCACGAATAGTGGTAGTAGGCCAGACTGAGCTGTCTGCACCAATGCTGACCTGCCCTATAACTACTGCAGATTCATCAATATAGGCCGAAGTGTCAATTTCAGGTTGATACTGCTTAAAAGATCGGATATTCATACTATTTCCCCTGGGAATACGGGTATTCCTTAACGCATCGTCACCAGTTCTTCAGCACTGCAGGGGTGAATAGCAACCGTATTATCAAAGTCTTCCTTGGTGGCTCCCATCTTGACCGCCACAGCAAAGCCCTGCATCATTTCATCGGCACCGGGTCCAATCACATGAATACCGACAATTTTCTGTTTAGCTCCCACGCAAACCAGTTTCATGGCGGTAGGTACTTTATGTTTGGTAAATGCATGGGACATAGAGGTAAAGCAGGTACTATATACCTTAACAGAATCGCCATGAGATTCCCGTGCCTGTTTTTCAGTCAGGCCGATAGTGGCAATGGGCGGATGGCTGAAAACTACGGAAGCAATATTGGAGTAATCCAGTTTACGGTCCGGCATATTATTAAACAGCCGGTCCGATAAACGTCGGGCAGCGGCAATAGCTACTGGAGTCAGTGCGGCTTTGCCATTAACATCACCCAGAGCATAAATACCCTTAACATTGGTTTCCTCAAATTCATTGCTGGGTATAAAACCGTGCTTATCGGTGTGTACACCTGCTGCATCAAGATTTAAATCAGCGGTATTGGGGGCACGGCCAATGGCCCAGACCAGGGCATCCACATTATTAACCTGCTGGTTATTGGTGCAGTGCAGGGTCAGTTTACCGTCCTCATTTTCAACCACGTTTTCAACTTCGGTGGTGGTAAGAAATACCAGGTTGGGATCATCCTGCAGTACCTTGGCCAGTGTCCCTTGCAGCATGTCATCAAAATTACCCAGTACATGACCACCGCGGATCAACAGGGTGACCTGGCTGCCCAGGGCGCTCATCAGGCCGGCCAGTTCCACGGCAATATAGCCGGAACCGACAATAGCAATATGCTCAGGCTGTTCGTCCAGTTCAAAAAAACCATTGGAAGTCATGCCCAGTTCGGCACCGGGAATATCCGGGACAACAGGGTAACCGCCGGGTGCCACCACAATGTGATCTGCCGTATAATGTTCGCCATTGACTTCCAGGGTATGAGTATCCACAAAGCGGGCCTGGCCTTCAATATAGTCAATATTGGAATCGGCCAGGTAGTTGCCATACCAGTCAATAATGCCGCCGATATAATTTTCCCGCTGCATGACCAGTTTGCCCCAGTTCAGACCATTACTATGGGCATCAAAACCGTAGTCAGGTGCATCCTGTATGGCATGGGCAATATTAGCGGCATTCCACATGACTTTTTTAGGTACGCAGCCAATATTGACACAGGTACCGCCTACCTCATTACTTTCAATGACGGCACATTTTTTACCGTATTGTGCTGCACGTTCTGCTGCTGAAAGACCGCCGCTGCCGGCGCCGATGGAAATTAAATCATAATGTTGTGACATAGCGAATACCTGAATCAATTAAAACAATAGTATTATTGTGGGGTTAATAAGGTATTTTATCAACTTGTTTATAACAGGTTTACATGGCGTCTGCAGACAAATTGTTATTTGATTGCAAAGCTTAGGTTATTTTTCCAACATCATTTAGGTTTTATTTTAAATCGTTCTTAGGCGGTTAAAAAACATGCTGTCCTGACTAGCGTCGTCCACGAAAAGAGCGTATCGGACGATTCATGCGCATGCCGGAAGGCCGACCCATGTTCATGGCAGGTCTGGGCCGTACTGGCTGATCGGGGTTCTGGGGCCGGTACTGTAACCTCCATACCCCCCGCCGGTACCGCAGCCGCTTAAGGACAGCAGTACTGCTGTCAGCAACAGTACAATAATCATCTGAATCGATTTTTTCATTATTATTGCTCCCCGCCTTCTGACTCAACCGGCCAGCGTTGTATTAATAATAATGCTCCGGTGGTATCACTGATCAAAGCGGTATCAGGATTATCAGGCTTTTCTGAAGGATCCATCCAGACAATTCCGCCAGCATCTTCCACCTGGTCGGCTAGTGTCTGCGGATCAACAACGCGGATAACCGGTACCCAGATCATGGGCTGGCTGTCATCCTCCAGATGCCGTCTATCAGCTTGCCCTGAGTGGACTGAATTTCCAGAATACCGGCAACCGGTTTGCCGTTAAAACTCATTACTGCATAAGGGCCGTGAAATTCAGCCTGCCAGCCAAACAGCTTCTGATAAAATTCTGCCGCCTTATGAATATCTGAGGTCAGCAGATCATGCCAGACCACTTTGCCCGGGTAGATTTTATTGGTCGGCTCCGTAGTAATGGGAACCTGTTCCATGGCTCTGGTTCCTGCCGACTTTTGTGCATTGCTGGTACAGCCGTTAAGGAATAGTAACAGTACAGATAAGGTAAACAGATAAGTGAGGAGTTTCATGGTTCAGGTTTCCTGGGTAGTATTGATTATTCAAGGAGCTGTTTAAGCTGCCCGGTTTTTCTTATCCAGGGGCTGGATTTTAACTGCAGGGCTTTGGGTAAGTTTCCAGCCGTCTGTTTTGCCTGGGCATAATCGGTAAAGCTGCCGTAACTGAGCACATAAAATGGTTTATTATTACGTTTAATTTTCAGTACATAGGTCTGCTGGTCTCGGTATTGTTCAATCAGTTTACGAATACTATGAAAGTATTGAGCCTGAAGAATCTGAATAGTGTAATCATTATTATTCAGCTGTCCAAAGCGCTGATTATCCAGATGGTTGATTGTAGATGGCGCTGATTTTGTCTGTGATTTTTGTTTAACGTTAGTTGCCGCTTTTGCGGCGACCGTTTTTTTATGGCTGCCTGAAAGTTCTTTAAGACGTTTTGCCGCATCACTATTACCGGATTGCCGGGCTTTGCTGTACCAGTGCCGGGCCTGACTGATATTCTGTGTTATACCATGACCGCCCTGGGCATAGATTTCACCCAGAACATACTGTGCCAGGGCACTGCCTTCTTCAGCAGGATCCAGCAGCAGTTTTCTGGTTCTGACCCAGTCCTTTTTAACGCCCATGCCCTGGAAATAGAGAAAGCCCAGATCGCGCATGGCATCCATATCATTTTGATCAGAGGCTTTTTCAAGCCAGAAAACCCCCTGCTCCAGGTTAAGTGGGGTACCGCGGCCGGTCAGGTAACGGGCAGCCAGAGCGTGTTGAGCCGGGCCAAAACCGTTTTCTGCGGCACGAGTGTACCATTGGGTGGCCTTTTTGAGGTTAACCGGAGTGCCGATGCCCCTGTCATAAAAATAAGCCAGCTGAAACTGGGCCTGCAGATGATCCTGCTCAGCAGCGCGAGTAACCAGATCCAGAGCCTTTTTTGGTGATTTTTTAACTCCCAGGCCGGCATAATATTTAACTCCCAGGTAATACTGTGCGGCAGGCAGATTCTGTTTAATGGCGGACTGAAAGTATTTTAAAGCGGTTTGAGGATCTTTTTTTACCCCCTTGCCCTGATCATAAAGCAGACCGATGGAATACTGTGCGGCGGGATTACCTTCCTGTGCGAGGGGTGCCCAGATCTGCAGAGCCGTGTTATAGTCGCCGTTGGCAAAATAAAAGGCACCGGTATTATAATTACCGGCTGTAAAAGCTGTGCCCGGGCTGCTGATAAACAGCATCAGCAGTACCAGGATAAATCCCATAGATTTATATTGGCTTAATGACTTATGCCGGTAAAAAGTGTTGATAAGTTTGCAATTAACTGAAAATAGCACACTAATGGCCTGTATAATTTGCACTGGATTCAGTATAGTCATATTGGCTCTTATTGAATAGTCCCGTAAGGCTGTAATTAGCTGCATCAGGGACAGAAAATAATAAAAACCGGTAATCCCCCGGAAATACGTTTAAGATAATGCTGGAAATTTATGAATACGTCTTTACAGAATAATCCCCTGCTGGACTTCAGCACCCTGCCCCGTTTTGGTCAGATAGAAGTAGAACATATTATCCCTGCCATAGAATATCTGCTGGCAGAAAACCGGAAAAAACTGGCTCAACTGCTGGATCAGAATCAGGGCCATTATACCTGGGACAACCTGTTAAAGCCTCTGCAGGACATGGATGACCGGCTTAGCCGGACATGGTCACCGGTCAGCCATCTTAATTCGGTAAAAAATTCAGAACCCCTGCGGACAGCCCATGAACATTGCCTGCCTCTGCTCAGTGAGTACCATACCGAACTGGGTCAGAACAGCAAACTGTATAAAGCCATTAAATTTATTGCCGACAGCGAAGAATTTAATACCCTCAGTGCTGCCCAGAAAAAAATTATTGAAAACAGTTTACGCGACTTTCACCTTTCCGGTATTGATCTGGATGCCGCTAAACAACAGCGTTATAAGGAAATTCGTCAGCAATTATCCAAACTGCGTTCCAGTTATGAAAACAATGTACTGGACGCCACCAATGCCTGGAGCAGGCATATTACGGATCCGCAGCTGCTGGCCGGCCTGCCGGACTCCGCCCTGGCTATGGCGAAACAGACTGCGGAGCATGAAGACAAAGACGGCTGGGTATTTAACCTGCAGTTTCCCAGCTATTTTGCCATTATGACCCATGCGGATAACCGGGCACTAAGGCAGGAATTTTATACCGCATACAGCACCCGTGCTTCTGATCAGGGGCCAGATGCAGGACGCTGGGACAATACTGAAAATATGGAAATAATCGTGCAGTTACGTCAGGAAATGGCGCATTTACTGGGTTTTAAAAACTATGCGGAATATTCCCTGGCCACTAAAATGGCTGAATCAACGGATGAGGTGATTGATTTTCTGCAGCAGCTTGCGGATCGTTCCCGGGATGATGCCCTGCAGGATATTGAACAGTTAAGACAGTATGCTGCAGAACATCTGGATATGGAGGAACTGCAGGCCTGGGATCTTAACTATGTGGCTGAAAAGCTGAAACATCATCAATACGAAATATCTCAGGAACTGCTGAAACCATATTTTCCCGAACACCGGGTTATTGAAGGTCTGTTTGCCATTGTAAAGCGCCTTTATGGTATCCATATTGAAGCCGTAGCCGGGGTGGAAACCTGGCACCCCGATGTCCGTTTTTATGAAATTACTGATCAGAACGGTACCTTAAGGGGACAGTTTTATCTGGACTTATACGCCCGACCGCAAAAACGCGGCGGTGCCTGGATGGATGAATGTATTGTGCGCCATGCGGATCAGGGTGTGGTGCAGATCCCGGTGGCCTACCTGACCTGCAACCTGACGCCGCCCATTGGTGATGAACCGGCGCTGTTTACCCATGATGAAGTTACCACCCTGTTCCATGAATTTGGCCACGGTCTGCACCATATGCTGACCCAGGTGGATTATGCCGGGGTTTCCGGCATTAATGGTGTGCCATGGGATGCGGTGGAATTGCCCAGCCAGTTTATGGAGAACTGGTGCTGGGAAAAAGAATCATTAAATCTGGTGGCCTGTCATTATAAAACAGGCGAGCCTTTGCCTGATGAGCTGTTTGAAAAAATGCAGGCCGCTAAAAACTTCCAGTCCGGTATGAAGATGATCAGGCAGCTGGAATTCAGCCTGTTTGATTTTAAACTGCATATGAATTACCAGTTTAATGGTCAGCAGCAGGTACAGCAGACCCTGGATCAGGTGCGGGATCAGGTATCGGTGTTTAAGCCGCCAGCCTTTAACCGCTTTCAGCACAGTTTTTCACATATTTTTGCCGGCGGCTATGCGGCGGGGTACTATAGCTATAAATGGGCGGAAGTATTATCGGCTGATGCATTCTCCCTGTTTGAGGAAAATGGTATATTTGACCGGGCAACCGGTGAAAAATTTATGCATACTATTCTGGAAAAGGGCGGAGTGGAAGATCCTATGACTCTGTTTGTACACTTTCGCGGGCGTAAGCCGAAAATAGATGCCCTGTTAAGACACAGCGGTATCACGACATAATAATAACAATATCTAAGGGGTGTTTATGATACAGAATTTGGGGGTTGGCTGTTACTGCAGATCAAAACTGCATTATACATTGTCATTTGCTCTGCTTTTTGCTCTGTTATTATTGCCATTAGCGGTATCGGCTGAATCTGAACAGTATTATGTTACCACCCACCTGCAAACCGGTCTGCATACCAAAGCGGCCATGGACAGTCCGGTGGTAAAACTGGTAACCGGCGGGGAAGCCATTGAGGTTTTGCAGGCGGGCAAGGAATTCAGCCAGGTACAGTTAAAAGATGGCACTAAAGGCTGGCTCTATTCACAGTTTATTATCCCGGAAAAACCCGCCGAAGCCCGGGTTACCGAGCTGGAAAACCAGCTTGCTGATCTGCAGGAACAGCTTGGTGAGGAACACAGGCAGCCTGTAACTAATATAAGTAATAACGAAACTGAACTGCAAAGCCAGCTTGAGGAATACCAGGCAACCATTGCCAGCCTGAAAGAAGAACTGAAAGCCTGGGAGCAACTGGATTTTCAGGACCGGCAGGCCCAACAGGAACATGCTCTGCAGATCAACAGTCAGTTAAAACAGCGACTAAGCCAGATTGCCGCTCTGGCTACCGGCCAGGATGAAAGCAGTATCAAAATTAAGGTGGATGATGAAGTTCTGGAAGAAGAGCCGCCGTTACTCAGTAAAAGCTGGTTTAAAAAGGAATACCTGCTGATCATTGTAATAGGTGGTGCAGGTTTTTTCCTGGGTATTCTGATTATGGATTTGATAAACCGCAGACGTCATGGTGGCTATAGAATTTAAGTGGTCAGTTTATTTCGGGCATAAAAATGCCGGGGTGGGATGAACCCCGGCTTGATTAAATAATCAAAGGAAATGTAATGATTAGGGAGCCTCTTGCTTCCACGAGGCACCTATAGATAACTCGCTGCTGCTGTGTGCATTAAGTCATCTACTCATATAGACAGTGTAGTTCGAAATTGGTTCAATGCAATGAACCAATACTCATTTTTTCTCTTTTTTTATTTTTTTTTATTTTTTTCAGGTCTGGTTTTTAGGCTGAGGAATTGATTTAAGTATTTATTTTTAAAGGTTTTTATGAAATACAAAGACTTGCGCGAATTTGTTGGCAAACTGGAAGAGATAGGTGAGTTAAAGCGCATAAAACACCCTGTTGACCCCAATCTGGAAATGACAGAAATTGCCGATCGGGTGCTCAGAGCCAAAGGCCCGGCTCTGTTATTTGAAAATCCTGTGGGTCATACGGTCCCGGTACTGGCTAATTTATTTGGTACGCCCCGTCGCGTAGCCCTGGGAATGGGGGAAGATAATGTTTCGGCTCTGCGGGAAATTGGTCAGTTACTGGCCTTTTTAAAAGAGCCTGAACCGCCCAAAGGTTTTAAATCCGCCCTGCAGACCCTGCCCATGTACCGCAAGGTACTGGATATGTCACCTAAAGTGGTTAAACGGGCACCCTGTCAGAAGGTCGTCTGGGAAGGTGATGAGGTGGATTTAAACAAACTGCCTATACAGACCTGCTGGCCGGAGGATGCCGGACCCTTAATAACCTGGGGACTGGTAGTGACCCGGGGGCCGAATAAGGACCGGCAGAACCTGGGTATTTACCGTCAGCAAGTGATTGCTAAAAATAAAGTAATTATGCGCTGGCTGGCACACCGCGGCGGTGCCCTGGATTATCGGGAGTGGCAGGAACAGCACCCAGGCGAACGCTTTCCAGTGTCTGTGGCTCTGGGTACTGATCCGGCCACTATTCTGGCGGCAGTTACTCCCGTGCCTGATGCTCTTTCAGAATATGCATTTGCCGGTTTACTGCGCGGTTGTAAAACCGAACTGGTTAAATCCATTGGTAATGATCTGCAGGTGCCTGCGAGCAGTGAAATTGTCCTTGAAGGTTACCTGGAACCGGGTGATGAGGCACCGGAAGGGCCGTTCGGGGATCATACCGGTTATTATAATGAAGTGGACAGCTTCCCGGTGTTTACGATTGAACGGATCACACTGCGTAAAGATCCCATTTATCACAGTACCTATACCGGCCGGCCGCCCGATGAACCGGCAGTTCTGGGTGTGGCTTTGAATGAGGTCTTTGTGCCTATTCTGCAAAAGCAGTTTCCGGAAATTACGGACTTTTATCTGCCCCCGGAAGGCTGTTCTTACCGGATGGCTGTAGTCAGTATGAAAAAACAGTATCCCGGACATGCCAAGCGCGTAATGTTCGGGGTCTGGTCATTTTTACGCCAGTTTATGTACACCAAGTTTGTTATTGTCTGTGATGATGATGTAAATGTGCGCGACTGGAACGATGTGATCTGGGCTATGACGACCCGTATGGATCCGGCACGAGATACCCTGCTGGTGGAAAATACCCCCATTGACTACCTGGATTTTGCCTCGCCGGTATCGGGCCTGGGCTCAAAAATGGGTATGGATGCGACCAGTAAATGGCCGGGTGAAACGACAAGGGAATGGGGGCGACCGATTATTCGGGATGAGGCGATTGTTAAAAAAGTGGATGAAATGTGGGATAAATTAGGAATAAAACTATGAAAATAAAACTGAGTCTTTGCTTGCTGTTGTCAGTTATATTATTGGCCGGCAATGTTTCTGCTATTGAATTAACAGATTCGCAGGGTGGTTATAAATCAAAATTAATGGACGGCCGTATGTTTGATGACCGGGGCAAATACATAGGTATGATCACCAAACGAGGCCGTATGTATGATAAAGAAGGCCATTTTATCGGCCAGATCCGTGGCCAGACCCTTTTAAATGCAGATGGCAGCAGCCGCGGTTTTATTCGTGACGGCAAATTATACGGGCCTGATGGTGAATACCGTGGACAGATTAAGCGCTGAAGCTTAGCTGATTTTAAAATAAGGAAATAAAATGGAATGTTTCTATTGTAAAGGCAAAATGGTAAAAGGTTTTGCTCCTTTTAGTATTGACCGAAATGGTTACCATATTTCATGGGAATCTGTTCCGGCCTGGGTGTGCTCTCAATGTGGAGAACCTTTATTTGAAGAAGATAAGGTTGCACATATTCAAAATGCATTGAAACAAATTGATCATGAAACTACTTTCCTGACTTCTAAAACCGCCTGAAACTATCAATCATTTAAAATCTGCCGTATTTTGGGAAACAGATCGCTGACAATCATTCCATTTTTTCCATCAATTGCAGCCAGATCACCGGCCTTGGCATGCAGGCAGACACCCACCTGGGCGGCATCGGATACTGAAAGCCCCTGTCCCAGCAGAGCCGCCATAATACCTGTGAGGCAGTCGCCCATACCGGCACTGGCCATACCTTCATTGCCATAGGGGCAGATGGCGATATCATCCTGCATGTGGATCAGAGTACCGGCGCCCTTGAGAATAAAAGTACCGTGGTACTTCTCTTTTAAAGAGCGGATCATATTAAATCGATCGGTATTTTCATCGGGACATTCGGAGTTGTATTTCAACAATCGGCAAGCCTCGCCAAAATGCGGGGTATAAATAATATCCGGATTGTGGATCACCACATTATGTTTAGCCATAATATTCAGAGCATCAGCATCCACTACACAGCAAATTGGCGGACTGTTATCGGGCAGGTGTTTCAGGTAGTGGGTTATTTTATCCAGCAGGGCTATGCCCCACTGCTGAGTACCCAGTCCCGGGCCGATAGCAATGGCATTGGCCTTTTCCAGTAAAGGCTCCAGTTCATCGGGATGCTCTATACCATGTACCATTAATTCCGGTCTGGAGCCGGTAATGGCACTAACATTTTCCTTGCGGGTGGCAATACTGACCAGCCCGGCGCCGCTGCGTAAAGCGGCTTCACCGGCAATACGGCAGGCACCGCCCATACCGTAGTCACCGCCGATGATCAGAATATGACCATTATCCCCCTTATGGCTGACCGGGCTGCGGCAGGGTAATTTATCCCCCACATCCGCCCATTCCATTAAAACCGCACTATGCTCTACCTTGCTGTATAAGGATTCATCTACACCCAGGGTGGAAAAATGAATTTTACCGCAATAATGCCGGGCCTGTGCGGTGTACATGCCCTGTTTCTGAGCAATAAAAGTGACAGTATCATTAGCCTTGACGGCAATACCGTGTACAGAGCCGGTATTGGCATCCAGGCCGGAGGGGATATCAACGGATAATACCGGAGTGCCGGCACTATTCATGGCCGCTATGGTGTCATACCACTCGTTTTCCAGGGTACGATCCAGACCTGTGCCGATAAGAGCATCAACAATCAGGTCGGTGGCCTGAAAATGCACTTCTTCCATAGTATCGATACTGCCGCCGCACTTCAGCCAGTCCTGACAGGCCTGTTGAGCATTGCCGGATAATTGAGCGGGATCGCTGATAGCAATGACCTGGATATTCAGCCGGGGTTCCTTCTCCTGCTCTTTAGCCAGTCGAGCCAGCACATAGCCGTCACCGGCATTATTGCCGGCACCGCAGAAAATGGTAATGTGTTCTATACGGGGATAATTGCGGTTAATAAAATCCAGCAGACGTTCGGCCGCACGGGTCATCAGCTGGTAACTATTGTCTACCAGCCCTTCCTCAACCATCAGCTCATCCAGCCTGCGTACGGCCTCTTTGGTATAACAATAATGGATATAGTTATACCGGTCATGATTATCGTGCTGCGGCTGGGTGGCCAGATGACATTCGGCACGGGAGGTCTTCCCGTCAGAGCCGCTGCTGATCGGACTGTCGCTATAAGAAGATTGCCTGTAGTTCATTGAGATATCGAAGCCCCCGTTCGGTTGGTTTGATATGGTCCAGTTCCCACTCAATTAAATCCAGTTCCACGGCTTTTTGCAGCCCCGCTGCTATCTGATTGATGGCAAGGCCGGTGTGCTGGGCAAAGATTTCAGTGTCAAAGCCGTCCACAAGGCGTGAAGCATTAAGCATAAATTCAAAGCCGATATCCTTTCTGGATAAACGTTCTTCCCCTCCAATCATAATGGAATTCTGAGCTTTTTCCAAATAAGCGGCCGGATGCTTCACTTTCCAGCGCCGGGTAATGCTCTGTCTGGAAGCATCAGATATCTTGCCATGTGCCCCGGCACCAATACCCATATAGTCGCCGAACTGCCAGTAATTAAGGTTATGGCGACTGTGCTGGCCGGGTTTGCTATAGGCAGAAATTTCATAATGATGCAGCCCCCGGTCACGCAGTAACTGCTGACATTCAAGCTGCATATCCCAGGCCAGGTCATCATCAGGTAGTTGGGGCGGCTGGCTGGCAAACAGAGTATTTGGCTCAAGAGTCAGCTGATAGTGCGACAGATGAGCGGTATCAAAATCCAGTGCCTGCTGTACATCGTCAAGCGACTGCTGCAGGCTTTGTCCCGGCAGAGCATACATCAGATCCAGGTTAATATTGTCAAATCCGGCTTCCTGTGCCCGGTTAATGGCCTGTTTGGCCTGCAGAGAATTATGGATGCGTCCTATCCGTTGCAGGAGTACATCATCAAAGCTCTGAATGCCCATGGACAGGCGGGTAATGCCGGCCTGTCTGAAGGCCGTAAATTTATCCTGATCTACAGTACCGGGGTTGGCTTCCATGGTGATCTCGGCCATGGGCGGCAGATTAACCAGTGCCTTGATATGGCTTATTAATTCATGCAGGGCATCCGGATGGATCAGACTGGGGGTGCCGCCGCCGATAAACACAGTATGGACTGTTCGGCCCCAGATAGATGGCAGTTCCTGCTGTAAATCCTGTAATAAGGCTTTAACATAGGCCATGTCGCGCTGTTTATCGCATTGTTCACTGTTATTGTCGGTGGCATGGGAGTTAAAATCACAGTAGGGGCATTTTTTTGCGCACCAGGGGTAATGGATGTACAGAGAAAGAGGAGGCAATGTGGTAAAATTTAGCATCTGTTTATTTTATGATAGATTTTTTCTTGGGGGTATTTTTATTTTGGCCTGGGGATGATTTGTAGTCCGTATTATGGGCCGCTAGCTCCTTGCTGAAGACGCCGTAAACCCGTCCATGGGGGCTTTTCTGAAGTTTCGGCAGCATGGACAATAAACTGCTCCTGCGTTTATTGCATTTCCGCCATCCATGGCGGTCACGCTGCCGAAAAGCCTCCAGGGAAGGATTTACGGTGTCTTCAGAAAAGCCCACCCCCGCTCCTGAGGCGGATTATAACGTTAACGAAACAACTAAAAATAAACAAAACATGCACATAAACTTTACTAAAATGCACGGCCTGGGTAATGACTTTGTTGTTATTGATGCCATTAATCAGACCATAGAACTGACGCCGGAGCAGGTGCGCTTTATTGCGGACAGGCGCTTTGGTGTGGGTTGTGATCAATTATTGATGGTGGAAGCAACACAGACGGATGGGGTGGATTTTAAGTACCGGATTTTTAATGCCGATGGCAGTGAGGTGGAGCAGTGCGGGAACGGGGCGCGCTGCTTTGCGCGTTTTGTGTATGAAAAAAAATTAACAGATAAAAAGACCATTGTGGTGGAAACCTATAGTGGTATTATAACCCTGACGATTACCGATGATGATCAGGTGACTGTGGATATGGGACGGCCGGATTTTGAGCCGGGTGCTCTGCCCTTTGTGCCTTCAGAGGGTGATTCTGTGGCCGATAATCGCTATACTCTGACTATTGAACAGTCTAATCGTACCGAAACAGTGGAATTTTCCGCTGTGTCTATGGGTAATCCTCATATTACCCTTAAAGTTGAGGATATTGACCGGTTTCCGGTAATCGAAACAGGTACTGTACTGGGATCCCATCCGGCATTCCCTAACCAGGTAAATGTCGGCTTTATGCAGGTTCTGGACAGGGCGCATATCCGCCTTAGAGTGTTTGAACGAGGGTCCGGAGAGACTCTGGCATGTGGTACCGGGGCCTGTGCGGCCGTGGCAAACGGGATATCACGCGGCTGGCTCAATGAGCAGGTCGAAGTGATGCTGCCGGCAGGCAGTCTGCATATCCACTGGCAGAATAAAGAACATAATTTGATGATGACTGGCCCGGCCAGTTTTGTTTATGAAGGTCAAATAAAAATATGAATTCAACCGCAGCACCGCAAGACGAACTGACTAATACCTCTGAAACCACACCCGTGGATGAAGAGCAGATTACTATTGAGTATTTAAAGTCACATCCCGATTTTTTTAATCACCATGCCGCTCTAATGGCCGACTTAACGGTTCCTCATGCCAGTGGTTCAGCCGTATCGCTGATAGAACGTCAGGTGGATATTCTGCGCGATCAGAACCGCCAGCAGAAGGCTCAGCTGGCTGAGTTAATTGATATTGCCAGAGATAATGAAAAATCTAATATCAAAATACATAAACTGACCCTGTCCCTGCTGGACTGTCAGGAAATCGATGCCTGTGAAGTGGTTCTGGATGAACATCTGGGCAATGAGTTTTCTGTGGATGCCCTGTCCTTAAAGCTGTTTAGTGAACCCCAGGCGGATCAGCCTGAACACCTGTTTGTTGAGCCGGGCACTACTCTGGCTGTAGAGCTGGAAAAACTTCTGAATTTACGCAAACCTATGTGCGGCTTTTTTAAGACCCTGCCTCTTGAAGAATTATTTGAAGATAAAGCGAAATCCATTGCATCGTTAGCGGTGCTACCGTTATTTGTGGAAAAAAATAACTGCTTTGGCGCCCTGGTTCTGGGCAGTAATAATATCCGGCGTTTTAATGCGGATATGGGTACGGTTTTTCTGGAACGTCTGGCCGAAACATTGAGCCATGTTTTGCATCGTTTTATTAAATAAAAAATCATGCAGCAGACAGTTGATGATTTTCTGGACTACCTGAAAACAGAACGTCAACTGTCGCATAATACCCTTATCAGTTACCGGCGGGACCTTTTACAGGCTCAGGAATATTTTAAAGATAAGGACATTAAGCACTGGGAACAATTAAACAGCCATCAGATCCGTGCCTGGGTCGCCTACCAGCATAGAACCGGTCATTCCGGTAAAACTCTGCAACGTCAGCTTTCATCTCTGCGGCGTTTATTTGAATATCTTATCCGTGAGCAAAAAATCAAACATAATCCGGTTAAAGGAATACCAGCCCCTAAAAGCGGCCGTAAGCTGCCTAAAGCACCGGATATAGAGCAGCTGGAACAATTATTGATGGAAACCGATCCGGACAATTATCATATCCGCGACCGGGCCATGTTTGAACTGTTGTACTCCTCCGGCCTGCGTCTGTCAGAACTGGTCAGTATTAATCTGCATGATATTAAACGCCGGGAACAGCAGTTAAGAGTCACCGGTAAGGGCAATAAAGAGCGTGAGCTGCCGGTAGGCCGTAAGGCGCTGGAGGCACTGGAAAAATGGCTTAAAGTACGCGGCGAACTGGCCAAAGCTGATGAACCAGCCTTATTTGTATCCCGCTTTGGTACCCGCATTACACCGCGTGCAGTACAGCAAAAACTGGCACAACTGGCCATTGAACAGGGTCTGCCCATACATCTGCATCCGCATATGCTGCGCCACTCATTTGCCAGTCATATACTGGAATCCAGTGGTAATTTAAGGGCGGTTCAGGAACTACTGGGGCATGCGGATATTTCAACCACTCAAATCTATACTCATCTGGATTTCCAGCACCTGGCAGAAGTGTATGACAGGGCCCATCCCAGAGCCAGGAAAAAAACAGGGAATTAAAATAAGTTATAACTATCAGTTTGATTATAAAAGATACACCCAGCACTACCGCACTGACAATGAAGCAGGTTTTTTGATATCTGTCATTCACCTTCCGGCAAATACAGTGAAAACCCGATCGTCCAGGCTTATGCTGGTATTAGTACCTTATTTTGGAGAAAATGGAGGATGTAACCGATGAGGCAATATCTGGTGATATTATTCATGCTTGGTATAGCGGGATGCAGCAACAAATCTATATATGACAAATTTCGTATGGATGAGCGTAATAAGTGTATTAAAGAACCGCCTGCCGCCTATCATGAATGTGTTGAGCGCACGAGCAAATCGTATGAAGAGTACGAGCATGAGCGAAAAAAAATGTTAGAGACAGACAAACAGAAGGATGCAGATGGGACTGAGAAAAACCTATAAGAAATTATAAAGAGTAAAATGAAAAAACCTATGGCATTTTCAAAAGATAAAAAGTGCATCCAGATGAATATAAAGACAAGACTTTCTATATTATGGATAGTTGTAATGTTCAATATGGCTTTTGCTGATATTCTTACATTTATGCTGGAATATTCGACAGGGCACATGCCCGAGTTTCAAGCTACTCAAGGGTTCATGTTGATAGCCGCAATACTTGTGGAAATCCCGATTGTTATGATTTTCCTGTCACGAGTTCTGCATTATAAAGCAAATCGTTGGGCAAACATAATATCAGGAGTGGTAATGATTGCGTTTGTTGTAGGTGGCGGTTCGACATACCTTCATTATATGTTTTTTGCAGCTATAGAAATTTTATTTATATTATTAATTATCTGGTATGCCTGGAACTGGCCTGAACAGTGAGTATGAGCTGATACTACAGTGGAAATGAAAAAGAATAGAAAAATTTCGATAATTGTAGGGATATTAATTTTAATTGCGTACAGCATCCTTGGCACCAATAATCCAGATGCCATAATATCAGGTATGTTTTTTGAAGTAATAAGCGGGCTTGCAGTTATTGGTATTGCAATATTAATGTTTCCATTACTACAGCCCTTTGGTAAAAAAATAACTCTATGGTACCTTGCTTTAAAAGCTGTTGAAGGCACGCTTATGATTATTGCTGGGGTTTTATTTTTTATCCACACTTCCTCACTTTTAGAATTGCGTGATCAGATTTATTTATTTCATGGCTACATATTCTCTATGCCAGCTTTGTTGTTTTATTATTTATTATATAAATCAAAACTCATACCGGGATGGTTGTCAGTATGGGGAGTAATTGCTTCTATCTTATTAGTGATAGTCAATGTGTTAGAATTAATGGGAATTATTCCCGGCTTAAAAATATTGTATATACCAATAGTCTTGAATGAAGTGATATTAGCGTTATGGTTAATTCTGAAGGGGTTTAATATGTCTGCAATAAGAAATATTGGAATTGAAGTGTAATCAGCGTATTACAGGATAGCCATAATTTAGCATTTATACATAATGCTACGCACAATGTATAAATGCTAAGATTTTGGAAAAAACTAAAGTATGCAAAGAAATCTTACAATGCGGCCTGGCTCAGAATCTGAATATAAAGTTCTTGCTGAAGCAATTGGTAGCGACCATCAATCACAGCATTTAATTATGAGTAATGGTGTAAAGATTGGACTAAGAACTGAACATAATATATTTGTGTCACCTGAAGCATTAAAGGTTGCTGAAAATAGATCTGTTGAAAAAAAAGAAAATAATAAAACTGTTATACACCACGTATCCACTAAACAAAAAAGAACTTCAAATGACTCTAAAGAAAGCTCTATTTCTCTAAAAGCTAAAGAAGCATTAGCAAGCAGTATAGTGAAACAAAAAATACAGGAAAATCATTGAAAAGAAACTTTGTATTAATTGATTTTGAAAATGTACAACCAAAAAACCTTGAAGTACTCAAGGATAACAATTTTAAAGTTATTGTTTTTATTGGAGAAAAGCAGACAAAAATACCATTTGAGCTTGCACAAGCAATGCAATCTCTTGGCGAAGATGCTGATTATATCAAAATTAATGGTAATGGTCCAAATGCTCCTGATTTTCACATAGCATTTTATATTGGTCACATTGCAGCAAAAGATAATGATTGTTATTTCCACATAATCTCAAAAGACACGGGGTTTGACCCATTAATAAGGCACCTTAAATCAAGAAAAATACATGCTCAAAGGGAAAAAGCAATTACCGACATCCCATTATTAAAAATAGCTAATTCAAAATCAAAACCCGAGAGGGTTGATGCAATTGTGGCGTTTTTGAAAGCACGAGATAATGCAAAGCCTAGAACTTTAAAAACATTATCCAACTCAATAAATTCATTGTTTGCACGAACATTAGAAGAAGTTGAGTTGTCAGGTTTGGTTGAAGAGCTTATAAACAGAAAAGTTGTTGTTCAAAATGGAACAAAAGTTACTTATAAATTGTAAAGAAATTTTAAAAAGGGCGTGCTGATGGCAAGCTAGAGCTATGCTTTCTGTCAACATAGCTTTGGTTTCCACAGACGCCGACGTAATGTGAAAAATCCTGAGAGGAAGTACGAATGATTGAAGGTAGTTGCATGTGTGGAAAGGTCACATATGTAATAAAGGGCGAGATTGGTAGTATTACTCATTGCCATTGCACCACATGCCGAAAAGCACATGGATCAGAATTTTCTTCTGTGACTGCAGTGCAGATAGAAGATTTTGAGTTCAAGTCAGGAAGTGTGCTTATTAAATGTTTCCCTTCCTCACCAGACAAGGTCAGATGTTTTGCTCAATTGTGGCTCACCTATTTATGCCCATAGAGAAGGGCAGGCCCACTATATCCTTTGTTTGGGAACACTGGACGATGTTCCAGGGATAAGGCCGGTAAATCATATTTGGCTTAGTCTAAAAGCACCCTGGTATGAACCAGATACAGATTGTAACTTACCAAAATTTGAAGAATGGGCTGATGATTGCTAATTATCAAATGCATAACATGACACCTAAGAGGGTATTCAAAAGTATTATGTCCTTAGAAAAATTTAATATGGAGATGTATCTTTGAGTGAAAAATCACAGCTTATGTTAATGGCTGAATATAACCAGTTAATGAATCAGCGTATTTTTGAAGCATCTTCAAATCTTTCAGATGAAATACTGAATGAAGATAAAGGTGCATTTTTCAAATCAATATTAATGACATTAAATCATATTATGATTGGAGATATTTTATGGTTAAAAAGATTTTCAGAGCACCCGGGTAATTACACCTCATTAAAACAGATTAATGACTTCACTCAGCCAGAAAGACTGGATCAAATTTTGTTTAATGACTTGAACCTGTTGTATAAAGAACGAAAAAAATTAGATGAGATAATTATTGATTTTTGTAATGAATTAAAAGAAGAAGACATATCAAACCCATTAAATTACACAAACTTTAAAAAAGAAATTCATTGTAAAAATTTTGGCTACCTTATCTTACATGTATTCCTTCACCAAATTCATCATCGAGGCCAGGTAACAACCCTTTTATCTCAAGAGGGTATTGATTTTGGAGACACAGATATTCCAGAGATCGTGCCAGATGAAACAGGCATAACTAATAAGGTTCAAGAAATAAACATTGGTGACTGAAATTACCAGCATGCCAAAAATTCTTTGCCAACCACTAAATACATTCGGGAAGGAAATATAAGCTATAAAGAGGTGTGGAGTAATCTCAAAATGGGTGACATCATTAAAACGCGGATTCAACTCTGAAGTGCAACGCATGAAGTTCCAGTTCTTGCAAATGATAGACAATGGTCTAAAAATCTATTGCCAGCAGGTTCTTGAGCGGCCTGCTCATTTAGTCAGAATATTATTACCCAAATGAGCCCAGAAAATCCCGGATTTACTGACCCTGAAACTATTAGGCACGCAAGATGGGATACAGACATATTGGGAGCAGAAAAACCAGACCAGTCTGGATGGTAAGTCAACCTATGTAGTGGAGAAGAACAGTTAATGATGTAGCGGTATAAATATATTTCACAGGGGTTGACCTATACCGACCGGTCTAGTATAGTGCACCTCATGATGACTACAGACACTCGACAGCAGATATTGGATACGGCCGCAACGTTATTTCATACCCAGAGTTACAGTGGTGTGGGTGTTGCCACAATCTGTAAAGCTGCCGGTGTGTCCAAAGGCAGTTTTTTCCATTTCTTTCCCAACAAGCAGGAACTGGGTGTGGCGGTTCTGGAGCAATTTCGGGAAAATATCAATACTACCCTGGTGGCCAAGGCGTTCTCGTCGCACTACCTACCACTGGAGCGAATTCAGAGGTTTGTCGATGAATTGTATCGTTTTCAGAAGGAGCAAGCCGAACAGCATGGCCATCTGCCGGGCTGTCCTTTTGGAAATATCGTCATGGAACAGGCGACCCAGGATGAAGTACTGCGCGCCAAGGCCGATGGTTGTATTCGATCCATTACCAATCATCTACGAACCGCTGTTGCGGATGCGGTGCAAAGCGGTGATTTACCTCCGGTGAACGAAGCTGCAACCGCGGACGCCATGTTTAGTTATTTGGAAGGCATTCAGCTGATGGCCAAGTCGCGCAATGACGCGGAGGTCATCAAGACGCTGGGATCGGCTGTGACATCGATCCGGGTGCTGTTAAAGACGTAGTTATACTAATTAGGAAGAGAAGAGGGAAGCTTTGCATGAAGTTTGATCATATAGCTATCAATGCTGTCAACCTTGAGGAAGAATTTGAATTCCTTACGGAGTTTTTGGGCTTGAGCATGTTGCAGAAGATGTATTTGTCGGCTGGGTTGAGAAAGTCAAAAACGCTGGCATTGAGGTTGTTGCTGGGCCAAAACCTCAGCGTGGTGACGAAACAATGCTATTTAGAACTCCGAGAAAGAACATAATCGAGATAGGTTACCCGTATGCCAGAGAGACAATCACTAATCAAACGTATTAGCAACACACACCCACTGGAACCCAAAAATGGTGTGGGTGAGCTTATTCTTCGTACTTTTTACTTTCAAAGTATACCAACCGGTCTATATAGGCCAATTTACTAAGGAGGTGCTAACCATGCCTGATACCAATCAAACCCTGGATGCCCGTGGACTCAACTGCCCGTTGCCCATTTTGCGAACACGCAAAGCACTGAACACCCTGACAGCGGGCCAGACCCTGCAGGTGATCGCGACCGACGCGGGTGCGGTGAAAGACATCAGTGCGTTCTGTGAACAGACCGGCAACGAGTTGCTTTCGACCAGTCAGTCCGGAGAAGAGCACATTTTTGTGATTCGAAAAGCATAACACGACAACTTTTAACCCGTTCGCACAGCGAACTTCATTACGTAACGATAGGAGAAAACTATGCCACTAACACTAACCTTAACTGAAGGTGTACTGCCTGAGGACGCAGAACAACAGGCCGTCTCAAAAATCACTGATGCCATGCTCAAATGGCACGGCTTGTCTGGGAATAAAGTCATGACTCCCAATGTCACCGCGCAGGTGAATATCCTGTCCGAGAAAGCCACCTTTTCTGGCGGCAAGCCCTTTGCCGGTGCCTGGGTGGAATGGAAAACACCGTCATTCGCTTTTAATACCCGTGAAATCCAGACCGGCTTTTTCAAGGATGCCACGGACATCATCCATGAACTGTCCGGCGGTAAGCAGCCAAGGGATCATATCTACGTCAATGTGGTTCATACCGTGGACGGAGCCTGGAATCTTGATGGCCAGGCCATGACCAATGAGCAACTCGGTGACGCTATTTCACGAGGGTAAACCGGCCGCAAGTTTATGAAAGATGAACAAGCGACCGAACGGACACTACCCTCAAGGACTATCCACACGATGACAGCATTTGGGTCCTTGAACGTTCGGTTGCTTTTTATTCAGAATAAGCAGGCGGAATAACTCTGTTGAGTGGATAAGGTACCAATACAATGAATAAATACGAAACACCAGATGAGGGCAATAGCTTGAGTCGCCGTGAGGTGCTTACTTCGATGGCTACGACCATCGTTATCGCGATGACTGGTGGGCTTGTTACGCACCTTAGTTTTGCTCAGCAGTCTAGCAACAACAATGAGATGAATATTATGGGAAATGTATTTCCTGGAGCTTTTATATAATAGTGAACTTCAGATTTCACTTCCTTTCGATCAGGCCCCCTGGCAGATGGACTCTCCGTTCTACGTTTAAGAGAAAAATATGAATAAAGCAAGAATTTTACACACGATGTTGCGGGTTGGAAATTTACAGCGTTCAATCGATTTTTACTGTAAAGTGATGGGTATGCGCGTACTGCGTACCCTGGATCAGCCTGAGGACAAGTTCACGCTAACATTCCTGGGTTATGGGGACGAGCCGGAAACTTGTGTTCTTGAATTGACCTATAACTATGGAGTCGAACGCTACGATTTGGGTAGTGCGTTCGGGCATATCGCCATTGGGGTGGAGGACTGTGAGCAAGCCTGTTCTGACGTAACTGCACGTGGTGGTGAAGTGGTCTATGGTCCTGCCATGATGGATGGTCTGAACGAGATGATCGCATTTGTGAAGGATCCGGACGGTTACCAGGTTGAACTGGTAGAGCGCCCTGAATATGAATTATTGTAACAGGGTCGGTTACAAACCTGTACCAGGTGAAGTCTAAATAATGGAAGGCTCTTGTTCAGAGTCGAATACACATTATTTTGGAGTTCCCTGATGAAAAATTATGATGTACAGAGTATAGAATTGAATGTGTCGCGCCAAAAGGCATTTGACTTCATCGCCGATCCGACACGGCTGTCGAGCTGGACGCAAGCCTTTGCGTCAGTCGAACCGGGCCGGGCGATCATGAGAAAAGCCGAGGTTGGCCTTGATGTGGTTTCGTCACCGAATTGTGGCACGGTAGACTGGCACATGACATTTTCCAACGGCGATGTCGCGACAGCGTGTTCCAGACTGGTAGACAACGGAAAAGGGCGGTGTATTTACAGTTTTATCCTCCTGCCGCCACCAGTACCGCTGGAGCAGCTTGAAGGGGCGCTGGACGAGCCGTCCAGAACACTGACAGAAGAACTTGGGAAACTCATGACTATCCTCGAACATCATGACTGAACGGCAGAATAAGCAGAATCCCGGTCTTGAACATAACGTCACTATAGCCAGGACAGGTGACCGGGATGCTCTGGAGGCCGTGATCCTGGCAGTTCAGAATGACGCTTTGGCCTGGCATTGCATTTTCTCTGGCATCCCCAGGATGCTGAGGATGCCACACAGGAAATCCTCATTCGGGTCATCACCGGACTCGGTAATTTCCGTGGCGATAGTGGATTTCGCACTTGGGTTTACCGGATTGCCTGTAACAGCTTGCTCACTTTGCGTAAACAATAGTATTACAGGACAACCATAATTTAGTTTAGTTCAACCTGAATA
>Ga0256831_1000338_pt1 | contig 24817 bp, 36 predicted proteins | sample 132544metaG_FD_189087 | JGI IMG/M metagenome (GOLD analysis project Ga0256831, IMG submission 189087) | Hydrothermal vent microbial communities from Lau Basin, Pacific Ocean - 132-544 | ecosystem: Environmental > Aquatic > Marine > Hydrothermal vents | place: Pacific Ocean: Lau Basin | collected... | reverse complement strand
AATATAGCAACTTCTAAATATTCGAAAATATTTTTATGTCTAACCGAAAAATATTTATATGGTTATAATTATAATACTGTTCATAAAAATATGTTCGAACGGTGATAATGTGCCAGAGATGAGAAAAAAAAGATGGTCAAAATCAAGGATAATTTTCCCAGCAATATTTGGTGTGATAAAGGAACATGGTAATTCTGCAAGATTTTATCCATCAGTACCTACTGAATATGCAGGTAAAAAAGCAGTTTTGGTTATTTTAGAGGAAGATGAAGAATTAGAGATAAAAAAATAATTAGGTGAAGCGTATGAATGAAACTCATGAGAAAATCCTGGCATGTATTGGAAAATTAGGGATTGCAAGTATTACAGATATATGTAATAATACAGGGCTTTCAAAAAGTACTGTTTCAAGAAATATATTATACTTACTAAATGCTGGGTTAATTGTAGAACATTCCAAAGAAGGTAAAAAAATATACTATACTTTGTCAGATGATTTCCAAAAAGGGGAGGATAAAGACGAAATCCCTCACATTCAAATTCCGAAAGAAGTTGATAGCATATCGGGCATACTTGCGTATGTTAGGCGAGTTTTAGACCAGCACAATTGGTCTTCATCTCAATATAGAATTCCAATAACGGCATTACTAATTTCGAAATACACAAATTTAAAACTTATCATTTTAGGTTCTCAGGCGTCTGGAAAAACATCATGTATAAAAGCAGTATTCCCAAATGCAGAAGAAAACCCGTTTATCTTATTTGATATGCATAGAAAAAACTTGTATGATTATGTGAGTGCGGTTAAAGAACACACAAAGATTATAGAGCAACAATATTTACACAATTGGAAGATAGAAGATACTAAAGAGTTTGATAAGTATGAAATAGTCCCAACATCTCAGATAGGACCTACAGAATTTTTGTTTAGATTTATCCCATTAAGGATAACGCAACCACCAGTAGCGAGATATGGCTTCAAACCTTTCACAATTGACTTAAAAGATTTCAAACCTGTTAAAAAAATCCCCAACGAACTACAAGAGAAATTTACCAAAGCATTAAGTAATTTGCAATATTTTACGAACGATGTGGGAGCGTGCCAAAGACACTTAGAAATGCTAATGGAGAAGGAAATAGCTAGGCTATATTATGTTGATAGGGAGGGTAACCCTGACCCCCAAATATCTGCAAAGCAGTGGAAAATTGAGAGGAAGTATAGAACTATATTGAAGAATCCACTATGGACTGTGAATTATGAAAAGTTAAGGGAGTTTGACAGTTTGTGGTATTATGTTGTTGAAGATTTACAAATGATGCTTAATGCGTTTGAAATTTTGAGATTTGCATATTCGTTAAATAAAGATGCGGATTTTGCAATCCAAGAGGCATTTAATTTCTTAAAGATGATTTTAAGGACTTGGACTATAACACGGGGCAGTATAGTTTTACCTAAAAAAGAAAAGAGCATTCGAAAACTCGAAGGTCAAACGTGGTATAAGGACTCTGCTGGTGTTGTCCATAATGTAATTTAGGGGGAGGTAAAATGACAGTTGCAATTATTGACATTGAAACAACGGGGCTTAATCCTCTCCAGCACAGAATAGTAGCCATTGGTGTAAAACTTAGTGATAAAGATGAAATAATCATGGATGAGTCAGAGTATTATTTGTTAGTTAATTTTTGGAATTTGGTTGAAAAAGAGGGAATTGAAAAATTAATAGGGTTTAATATTGACTTTGACTGGCAGTTCATTAAATTAAGAAGCTTATATCATAGGTTGAAGGTAAAACATTTCAGGAGATATCAGGGAAGAGTTGATTTAAGGCAGATTTTGAATGGGAGTAGTGGGCGATATGTCAAAGGAACAGGATTAAAGGATTACTGTAGGTTTTTAGGTATTGATGTTCCTGAAGATGATGCTGATGGTAAAGATGTCCCAGAGTTATGGAAAGCGTACGAAGAAACTGGCAACGAGGAGTATAAACATAAAATTTGCGAGCATTTGAGAAGAGACTTAGAGAGAACGTGGGAACTATACAAAATATTAGTCGATTGTGGTTTAATTGAGGAATAATTTTTTCATTTTAGTAGGGTGATTCCCAATGAGAGTAACATTTTATCTCTACAAAAATGTTGATAGCAGGAAGTTAAGATATTTGCTTCACAAACTTGAAAATATCAACAGCATAGACATTGAAACATTAAAGAAGGCAATGGAAGCAAAGAAAACATACAAGAAAGCAATAACTTTGACTGAAGAGGAAGAGAAAATACTCAATAGGTTAGGGAAGAGTGCTAATTTACTGCTGAACTGTGAGTTGGTGAAGTTGGATGAAGGAGAGAGGGCTTAATATTAAAAATCTTTTACTGGTTAAGAGACCAAGAGAAACCATTGAGGAAACAGATGATATCCAAAAGTGGATAAACAGATTTAAAGAAGAGAGAGAATTTGACAGTAAGAGTGAAAGCACTATAAAGAATGACATAACACGATTGAGGGTATTTTTAGACTTTTGTTATAACAGGCTTGGGAAAGGACCAGAAGAGATGCAAACATCTGACTTCGTGAAATTCTTCAATTACTTGGAAAAAGAGAGGAAGTTATCTAAGAACACTCAAAAAAGATATTTTGATTTACTTAAAGTATTTTACAAGTTGATGAGATTAAAAAACTTTAAAGAATTTGCAGAGGAAAGTAAAGAAAGGAAGAGGTTTTCCAATATAGAAATTAGGCACTATGATGCTGTGAATGCAGATATGCTTAATGACATATTAAGTAAAATTATAGAGAGTAATAGTAGGACCAAAATAAGGGATGCAATTATAATCAGATTGCTATGGGATACTAGGTGCAGAGTATCTGAAATCTTAAATTTAAAATATAAAGATGTAGATTTTAATAGTGGGGTTATAAGAATTACAAATACTAAAAATAAAGAGGAGAGAACTGTTGTATGCTCCTCTGGAACCTTAGAACTGTTAAAATATTATTGCCAATTTAATATTAGGCAGGGACCAGACAATTACATATTTCAAAATAGCAAAGGAGGAAGAGTTAGAAAGGATTGGATTAGTGAAGTTTTTAGGAAAGCTGTAAATGAACTAAAAAAAGAAGGAAAAATCCCACAAAATAAGCGAATAGTGATACATTCATTAAGGCACGGTAGGGCTGTTGATTTGTTAGAGAAAGGAGTTCCAATAGATGTGGTTAAGGAATACCTTGGGCATAAGAGTCTGGAAATTACGCTATTTTACTCACATTCAAAAGAGAGAACTGAGAAGCTGTTGAAGGTTATTAAAAAAATGCTGTAAGTCCGATATGTTATTAGCGGCTAAGGAGTAGGAAATAATATCGGATTTAGAACGATATAATAATGATGTATGAATGGGCAATTTTTGATATGTTATCGTTAAATATTTATAGTATGTTATCACAGTATATAGTAAAAAAGTTTGGTCGGGGAGTATGGTTCTGCTAATCCCGTTGGGCATCGCCCAGCCCGGGTTCAAATCCCGGCCCCCGCGTCATACTTTTACTTTTTTATTTGAGCTTATTTGTTTAAGTCCTACAATATTTTACTCTCCTTTTATGTAATATCTCAATGAATCTTTGAAAGGACTATATTTTGTTTGGTGGCACACTATCGGACTAAATTTTGATACGGTAAGACATTAATTAATTTAAAGATAAAAATATAAGTGTTGATAAAAAATAAGTTAATCAATATCAGGTAATTTTTCGAAATCTAAAGGTTTGCCAAATATTATTATATGGGCTATATAAGCCCCTAAAACTTGGTGGGCTAAAAACTCTGCTTTTTGGATATCATCGTCATCTTTGGTTATATTTTCTATTAATTTTGCATAATCCAATGCATCTTTATCAACCATGGCTTTTTTAATATGCTGTTTCAGTAATTCAACAATTTCGGCCCTCAGTTCTTTTGGTAGATTGAAAGATTTAGCCAGAATACTTAAAATTTCCTCATCAGGTAGGTGTTTTGGAGTCGTGAATTCTTTTTTCGGCTCTTCAGGATTTTTTATTGAATTTTGATTTTTGAACAATGCCATATTACCCCCCAATCAATTTTAAAAACTCAATCAGTAGAATTAGAAATTTTGACAATGCAGGTGGTAGGAGTTTCGATGTTATTATTATTCCTGCTAAACTCTCTATCGCTCTCATTATGATATACTTCTTTAGCTTCTTTTTCAACTCTAATGATTGTGTTGTTTGATGTTTTTGGATGGCCCATAACAATCTTTTTAATTCTTTTATGAGCAGGTTGAGAATGCAATTTAATAAATTCAAGAGTTTTTTTAGGAAAATCTGATATATTGAGTAGAAAAAACAGTAAGGAGAAAATTGCAAAGACGACCAAAGTCAAAGCCATAGATTGGTAAAGCCCTTTTAGGTAGAAGACCAACTCCAAAACTAAAAACAATGCTATGAATCCGACGAGTTGTTTCATAATCCCACCTCCGAAACTGTGTTGAAGATTAGCATTTTTAAATGCTAATGTGTCAAGATGATTTTGATGACAATCAAGACTATGTTGATAGAATATTGAGGGATAAAATGGGAAAGAAGATTACACCTGAGATGCATGAAGATATTATATTATGGCGAACGCAGGGGCTATCGTGGAAACAGATTTCTGTAAAACTCTATGAAGAGTATGGCGTGGAGATTTCTCCGCAGGCAGTCTATGATTACTACAAAAGGAATTTATCAAAGCTCGAAGAAAAGACAAAGGCGAAACTCAAAGGCGAATATGAAGAAAAGACAGGGCATAGTGTTGAGGAAGAATTGATTAAGGACATTGAAGTTTTAAACTTGGCTATTGAAGTAGGTAAAAAAATCTTGGAAAAAGGGGAGGTAATTAACAAACCACATCAATATCAAGCAACAGTTAGTGGGATTGCTACGGCAATAAAAACGAAAGTAGCATTGTTATTAGATTTCAAAGAGGATGAAGACCCTCTATTAAAGATCTTATTAGAGGACTGATACTATGGCAACATCTCATAAAAAAGTCAATGAATTGCTTTCAAAGGTGCCCAAATCAGAATTAAAGAAAAAACTAAAAACCGACTTAGAATTTTTTATCAAACTTTTTTTAGGAGAACAGTTGCACGATGCACAAAAACAAATTGTAAAAGCAGTTTTCGAGGACTATAAAGTTATTACAGCATGCTGTGGTAGAAGGTTTGGAAAATCAAAATTAATGGCATTTTTATTAATTTTCTTATGTTGCACGAGGAGAAGGGAAAAATATGCAGTTATAGCTCCAACTTACGACCAATCAAAGATTATATTTGACGAGCTTAGACAATATGTTGAAAGAAGCAAAACTTTGCAGAAGTTGGTTAAAAAAATCGTTGAATCTCCATATCCAAAGATTGAATTTAAGACAGGTTGTATTATTGACTTTAGAAGTGCCGATGTGCCTAAAAACCTTAGAGGTAGAGGCTACCATTTAGTTATCTTAGATGAAGCCGCTTTTATTCCAGATGATACGGTTAAGAACGTTATAGAACCAATGCTGGCTGACTACAACGGAATATTAATCAAAATCTCAACACCGTTTGGAAAAAACCATTTCTACGACTCTTTTTTGAAAGGACAGCAAAGAATACAGGGGCATATCTCATTCCAATTTCCAAGTTGGGTAAATCCATATATCTCACACGAATACTTAGAAATGAAAAAAGCCGAACTTGGAGAAGACAATCCAGTTTGGAGGCAAGAATATTGTGCAGAATTCATTGAAGACAGTAACAACGTATTCAAATGGGAGCACATCTCTAAAAATATCGATGAAAGAATTCAACTGCTTGAAAAAGGAGTTTGGGGAAGAAAATACGTTATGGGCGTGGATTTGGCAAAGTATCAAGATTATACTGTTATAACAATATTGGATGTTTCGGAGAAACCTTGGAAGTTAGTTTATTTTGAGAGGTTTAACCAAAAGCCGTATGCGTATGTAGTTCAAAAAATTAGGGATTTATACAACAAATTCAACGCTCCAAAGGTTTTGATTGACTCTACAGGTGTAGGAGATCCGATATTGGAATCAATTGAAGACATTGCGGAAGGTTACAAATTCACAAATCAAAGCAAGGTTAATTTGATTAATAGGCTCGTTGTGGCATTAGAAAGGGAAGAAGTTAAGCTCCCGAACATTCCAACTCTAATTAATGAATTGAAATACTTCCAATACGTAAAAACCAAGACCTCATTAAAAATGGAAGCTCCAAGCGGTTTTCATGATGATTGCGTTATAAGCCTGGCATTATCCGTGTATATGGCGGATAAGGCAAACAGCATAATTGTTGATTATTTTGGCTATTAATGGTGATGAATTATGACAGAATCAGAAGGAAAGATTATTGTTGATTATTTTGGTGAAACAGAATCAAAAACGAAAGAAGTGGGAATTAGTGATAGAACTCCAGCTGAGACAGAATTAGGAGATTTTTCAAAAATATCGATGATAGATATAACCGATGAGGCTAACTTGGAAGGGGCTTATCTGTTGGATGAAAAAGTCAATTTAGCTCTGAATAGCTTAATTTTCGACATTATCAGTAATTGGACATTGAAAGGCAATGAAAAACAGATTGTAGAAGTAAAGAAATGGCTTTATGAGACAGGGATAATCTTCTCAAAAAATGCTACTGCTACAGTTATTGAAATGCTTAGAGATTACTTCATCTACGGAAAAGCAATCTACCAAATCGTTTGGCAGAATGGAAAAATCGTAATGCTGCATAGGTTAGACCCAAAAACTACCAAAATTATTAGGGATCCATTCTCCAACGATCGGATAATTATTCACGATGCTACGATTGATGGAAACATAAGAAAAATAGGATTTGTTGATTTGGAAAGAAAGGATGAGATACTTCAACTAATGGCTGTGCAATCTGAAATGGTTCAGGTATGGCTCGATATTAATGATATTGTTCTGTTAGAAGGAACCTCGCTAATGGCAAGATGTGTTAATGCAGTATTCCAGAAACAAAAACTGCTTAATGAGATTTGTGCGTATGTAAATGAGCATCAAGCTATCCCACCAGTACAGATAAAAGTTGGTCAAATACTAAATGACGGAAAAGGCATCGGATTACCAGATGGAGTGAATATAACACCTGAAAAATACAAAGAGATGCTAAGAAACTACGCAAATGACATCGAAAAACTAAAATACAGAGGGGCCGTGGCTACTCCTCCATATGTAGATTATAATCAGATTGACATGAAAATCAATTGGGAATACGTTAAATTAATTTTAGACAAGTATGATGAGATTATATTTAATGCATTTTACTCAAGCGAGGGGCTTTGGAAATCAGGGACTGCTGATTACAGACGAAAGGATATGAGAAGGGAGAGATTAAAGCTAATAAGGTCTATGCAGGCGAAGATTAAAGAATTGATTAACGAACTCATAAGAATGCAATTTGGCGACATTGATGTTGAATTTTCATTCATAACTGATGACACGGAGGAGCTTTTAGAGAAATCAGAGTATTATAAGAACATTGCCGATACAATTAAATCTCTTGCGGACATTGGAGCTTCAGAAGAAACATTAAAAAGAATTGCTCAAGAATTCGGCATTGAGTTGGACTTGGCACTGCAAGGGAAACAATCTGAGATAGAATCATACGCAGAAATGTTTGCGGATGAGATTGATAAAGAAGTTGTTGAGGCGATAGCACAATCTTTAGTTGAAAAACTCATGGAAAAAATAGAAGATACGACATTGGAAGTAAAAGACAAAGCTATGGAGATTATCAAACAAAATAAAGGGAAAATCACGGCGACGGCATATAGGCAAATTAGGGCATTGATTAATAAAGAGTTTCAGGACATAGATTTTTCAGGAGAGATTCAGCAGGCTTTATCTGATGTTGTAAAAGTTACTGGATTAGAAATTGATGTTGATAAAGGGCCGATTAAATTCGTTGAAAACTACATGTTTGACTTGTGTAAGAAACTAAATGAGAACCAAAAAGCTAGATTAAAGTATATTCTACTTGAGGAGTTAAGCACGACTAAAGATACTAACATTACAGAGCAAATTATGCAATCTTTGAAAACTACGAGGAATGAAGCTGAAAGAATAGCGAGGACAGAGTTAAGCAGGGCTGTAGAATACAGTAGGCACGAATATTATGAAAATTACGCAAAGAAACATAAGGTTAAAGTAATAGCGAGATGGAACACGAGAAAAGACAGCAAAGTCTGTCCAAAATGCAGAGCATTGGAAGGTAAGGAATGGGAAGTCGATAAAATTCCTGTTAAACCGCCGTTACATCCTAATTGCAGGTGCTACCTAACATACAGAATTGTGGATGTGAAAAAATGATGAAAATAGAAGTAAAAATCGACAAATCACTTATAACAATGGCTGAGGAGATGCTAAACAATGTAAAAGAGGCCGTAGAAAGGGCCACTCTTGAAGTTAAAGAAGAGGTCATCGATAATATTGGACATGGATATGAAAAGCTGAATTACCCTCCAATATCAGAAAGCTACAGAAAACAACTCGAAAGAAAAGGGCTTTTACCTCATGTTGGATTGATTTCGCCAAAAGAAGATAAGAAAAAACTTTTGAAATCAATAGGGCATAAAATGAGAGACGGGGGGCTAACAGGAGTAATATTCACGAATAGACCTTACGCAATCTTTGTAGAAAAAGGGACGAGGAAAATGCCTGCTCGTCCATTCTTTGAACCAGCATTAAAAGCAAAAAAAGAAAGAGTTGAAGAATTGATAAAAAAAGCAATAGAAGATAGTTTAAAATAACTATTTAATCATGCTTAAATAATCCTTCAACAGTTTCTCTTCGTCATTGCTTATCATAATACTTAATAGTTTATGAGCAATAGATATTTTTAATGCATAGATTGGAACTGTCCGTAACTGTCCATTTATGTTTAGGGTTATGACTTGGTTTAGTTTTGGTAGCTCTTTGTCTAATATCGTGAATGTTTCTTTTTTTCTTGGCCTTCCTAATGCTCTTACTATTGCTCTCGCCAACTTTTTCTTTTCTTCATCAGTATATGTGGGTAGGTTTAAAGTTTGTGAAGATATAAAAGGAGTATAACAAAATGTATATTGATTTTGTTGAGTGGCCTCTTGCATTTGTTGAACTACTTTGAATTCTTTTTGAGCATTTACGAATATTCCCGTTAGTGTCTCATAAGTATTGTTCAGATATGTTATCCCGTTTTCATAATGGTCAACTTCGGCTCCGATATACATGACTTTCTCAATCATATTGTTGTTTATGATAACATCTTCCGCTTTAATGTTGTAACTATTCAAGTAGCCATTAGTATCGCACCAACATTTATCAACATAAACCGCTATTCCATAATCTCCAAGCCCTAAAGCGCTATCAGCTGTGTTTGGAATTGTGAATTCAAATTGTCCTGTTCCTGTTTGCGTTAAAGTATATTGCCAGTTAGTTTTAAGTTTGTCGATTGGAACATCTACATACCTTGCTTGTTCATCTGTTATGACTATTTTTACTTTTATTTCGCCATATTGTTCTTCAGACCAATCAGCACTTGTTGGATGTGGAATTTTATCTTGTATCTCATTACCTTTTTTATCATACATTTTTACATCAATTTTTATACTATGACAGTATTTCTGTCTAAGAATTATAATTTCCTGCGAATCTAATTCATATTCAGTTCCATCCAAGACTCCAACTAATACCCATTTTCCTTCCCATTTTGAATCTTCTGGTAAATCGAATGTATAACTAACAGTTCCGTTATTACATTCTGTAATATCTATTTCAGTTAGTGTATTATCGTTTTTATCTTTTAGACGTAAGTAAAATCTTGTATTCTCAACTAACGGATTATATCCAGGCACCACAAATATTGGAATGTTCCCGTTAGTATAAATTTGAAAATCCGTTACAGTGTAATTAAATGAAATTGTTTTTGTAGAACCTTCATTGTTTAGATAACAAACGCAAGTTGGAGTGAGTGTTAGTTTTGCTTTCATTTGAATATGTGGTTTATGTTTATTATTTTTTGGTCTGACGGTAAATATTGAGATAAGAGTGAATTTGTGGCTTTCGCCACCTTCACTTGCTATATTCAATTCTACGACGATTTTATACTTGCCAAATGGAGCCTTTTGAACACACCACATTAAGGCAACAGATTTCAATAATATTTTTCCTGGATTGGATATTGTATCAAGCCCAGTTCCGTAAGAACATCCAAGCACAAAAAAATCCTTCATTTCTAAAATAACACCAGAATCTCCACTTGTTTCTCCCGTAATTTCTTTCATTACAACATAATCATTTTGTTCACTGTCATACTTATACACTGTTAGTTTAGCATTTGCCGATGGAGTAAAATCTGTGGTACCAATTGCAGTATTCAATCCAGCATCAACAACTTGGTCCCAACTCCACCAACCACTACCATCAGCAAGAATTATAATTGGAATGTCGTCGTTATGGTAAATGTGACTTGACATCGCTAATCACAAGATTATTCTGTACGAATTTCAAAAATTCCATTATCATAATCATAATAATATGTTTTTCCACCAATACCTAATTCATATGTTTTACCAAAATGGTCCGGACTGTAACCTTCACCGATAAATGAATAATAGGCGCCATTGATTTGGTAAAAAGGAACTTGACTACTCATAGAACATAAACATACATCATCTAAAAAACATCCACTTTCATAATCGTAAACTTTAGCCCTAAATTCTACAGAAACGTTTCCATTGAAAGAAAACCCTGAACCTTCATTTGTTTTCAAATTGACTTTACAATCACAATCATATATAAGTTCAATTGCGAAAATATCTCTTTCTAAATGAATAATTTGTTTGGAGCGAACATTTATTTGGACTGAAGTAGCTTCAGTGCCAGTAGTTGGCCAGTTATCAACTATTTCGGTTCCTGATGGTGCCGATATTAGTTTGAAATAAAAGTTTTTGAGCACAATTCCACGGGTTCTTCCATTAAATTCTTCAATTACTGTAACTGGGTCTGTAGATAATGGATAAATATCATTTGTCATAACATTCACCATTGCACCTGATTGATTATATCAGTGTCGTATTCAAACGAATAATTTATTATTTTTTTGTTCTTTGGATAAGCACTATCTTCAGTGTCAGTAAAAACGAGTTTATTGTTTTCATAATCAACGAAAAATCTTGTGTTGTAATTTTTTGTGTATATCACGCTCTTTTTGAGCATTGAAAAATAGTCGGTTTTTTCTGTTACAATCAATGGATTTATATTTAGTCGATAGTCCAACTCCAAGTCACAAATATCACAACATTTTTTCAAAAACAGTTGTAAATATGTTGTATAACTTCGCTCGATATTATGTTTTTGTAGTAAAAATAGCGGACTATTGATGGTATAACTGTAATTTAGCTGTCCAAAGGCGATATTCATATTCGCATCAACACAAATACCAGAGAATAATGTCTGACCATTCCATATAATCCTGACCCAGTCAAACGGCTTGATATTCAAATCTTTCAGTGAATTTACCGTTGCTTGGTCAATGCTGTTTATAGACATGTCTAAATCAAGTGATATAGATTCATCAATGATGATTTCAATCATAAAATCACCAAATCTAATGATACTCTATAACGTCTCTCTGTAATCTTTGAATAAGTCAAAGATCTTATTATACATTGTTTATAATCCCCAATTTCATCAAATTTTACTAAACAGATTGGATTTAGAGTTAATTGCTCTAAAAACTGTAACTTCTGCAACGAATTAACATAAATTTCAAATGACCACTTACGAACAGGATTACCAAGTAATGCGTATTCTATATGACCATCAATTGCTGGATGATATACAGCATTTATATCTGAATGTGGCTCGCTGTCAATGACTGGAAAAACATATTCAGTATTTCCTATTTTGATATGTAAACCAGAGTCTGGTTGTGTTATTTTATTATACATGTTAATAATTTCAGTTTCAGTAAGTGTGTAACTAAATGTTTTACTTTTGTTGTTAGTCAAAGTAACTGTCGTTTTGATAGTGAAATTATCTAATATTGCAGATGAGGATTTGAAATCTACGCTATTTACACCATCATTGTAGCCAGTATTATAACCCTCACTATGTCCTTTATTATAACCATCGTTATATCCAGTATTGTATCCATTACTGTATCCGTTGTTGTATACATTTTGAAGTAAATTGCTAATATCGTAGGATTTCGCTGTTTTTGTTCCATCTGTAAATACAATTTCTGCTATTACTTTTCGTTGTTCTTCATCGTAGTATATGTTGAATTCTGAAATATCGCCAGATAAATTATTGTTTTGGCTATCTTGTGATAATATTTCCGATTTAGAAAAATTTGATAAATTATATGGTGAAAAAAATGAAGTAGAATTGGAAGAAAAGTTTTTCAATTCAGTGCTTCCTTTTTGCGTTGAAAAATTGTTTAGGTTATACATATTGCCACCTATTCCACGGATTTTATAGCATCCCCTGACTTTCCATCGTCAGAATTAGGATTATATTCAACTAATGCGTTTTTGTTGATTGTGAATATTTCTCTTCTACCACTGTCGTATTCGACTACAATTTCAAAAGTTTCTGGCGCAGTATCTTTTACTTGTAAAATTCTTATAATTGCACTTAGCATTGGATGTTCAGGAGTAACATCATCGACATTATCGCTATAAATATTTGTAATGGATTCCATAGTTTTAGGAACTGCAACTATACAGTATATTTTATATGTTTTTGATGCATCAACAGCATTTCTGTCCACTGATATTGAAACACTGATTGGTGTTAATGTAATATTTTGCGGGAAAATCCAATTATTATTTGTTGGGTCATATATGACTGGTGGATATAATGGATATGAAACACCGTGTCCTAATTCAATAGTAAATGTTGCAGGTTGGCTTGTGTCGCTTGGAACATTTGGTTGCAAATCTAATTCTAAAACTTGTATAAACATTGGCGATGTAATGAAAATTTTATTGGATTTTTTAATTGGTATTGGAATAGATGTAGCTTTTGAACTAACTACCATATTACCACCTCATCTAAATGTTTGTTTTTTCAATATTCTTGCAATATGTTGTGCAAGTTGTTGCTCATTGTATGCTCTTCCAATGACATTAATAGAGATGGTATAATTGTTCTGCATATTTCCACCATAGTGGAAGATATGTGTAGTTACACCTCTATCCAATTGTGGGTGTATAGTCATTATTGTTGTGATCTGCCCTATAGCGGATTGAATTCTATGTTTATGCTCTTCTATACCTTCTGCAATGGTTTCTACGAACCCTGGCCCTACTTCATCGAGTCGGCTTAGAGGACCTTCCTTTGCAGGGCTGTGTGGTAAATGGTCATCAATCCATTTTAATAAATCCAATATTTTTTGCTTAATTTCATCTATTTTACTTTCAATTCCTTTTTTTAGCGCAGTTATCATTCCTACTCCTGCTTCGTAAAATCTCCTTGGAAGTGATTTTAAGAAATTAAGAATGTCATATAGAACATTTTTGAGCTTATCTCGAATTCCAAAGAGATTTTTATCCCATGCTAATTTTATTATTCCCCAAGGTCCTAAGAGTGAGTATTTTAGAGCTTCTAAAATTTTACCTTTGTTTTTTCTAATTTCGCTGATTAACCATTTAATCCCTTTAATGAACATCATTATTTGCTCTTTAACCTTCTGAACGATTGACGCTGTAATATCTCTAATTCCGAACCAGTTATTTTTCCAAGCTAAATATAATACTGCTAAAACTGCGACTATTGCCAATATTACTGCTATAATTGGTGCGGCGGCGGCTACAAATGCTCCTAATGCTCCTATAGCGGCAGATACTGCACCTCCAATAACTCCAAATGAAATTCCTAACGCTCCAATCACTGAAATAATTTCTAATATTGATGATATTGCCATCCCAAATAATCCCACTAATGTTATGATAGGACCTACAATTGCGGCTACTGCGGCGGCTAAACCTATGAATGCACCAATAGCTTGCTTAATTGGTGCAGGTAGAGTGGTAAATATTGCTAACATTGGTTTTAAAGCCATTAAAACAATTTTGCCAACTGTAGCCATCCCCTGAGCAACTGAAACAACAAATTCTTTTATTGCAGGCATTGCTTTAATCAGCATGTCTAAGAATTCTTTAATGTTCCCTTTCGAATCTTTGAAAATCTCTAATTTAATACTTTCAATTTCTGATTTTAGTTCTTGGATCTTATACCAAACTGTATTCTTCATCTCTTCGGCTTTTTGCTCCGCTACTCCATTTGCATTGTTCAAGATATTGACAAATTGCCTATAAGCATCTCCCCCTTGTTGCACAAGCGTTAGTATTGCTGACCCTGCCTCAGTTCCAAATATTTGGAATATTTGCGTTGCAGAGAGACCTTTTTTCTTAATGTCGTCTAAAATATCCCCTAAGTTTCTTAATTTTCCTGATGCATCCATTACTTGGATTCCGTATTGAGCCAAAGCTTTTTGGACTTTCGGGTTTGCTAATTCAGTTAATACTTCCCTTAAAGCAGTCCCAGCTTCTTCTCCTTTTCTACCTGCTTTATAGAACATCATTAATGCCGCTACCGTTTCTTCTAAGCTAAGCCCTAATGCCTTTGCGGCAGGTGCGGCATACTTCAATGAATATTGTAATTTTTCAACAGTTGCAGGAGAGTTTGCACACGCTTGAACGAAAACATCAACGGCTCTGCCTGCCTCTTGTGCTGACATTCCAAATGAGTTTAATGTTGAAATTACAAGGTCAGTTGCTGTTGCTAAGTTTGTTTGTGCCACAGTTGCGAGGTTTAAAACATCTGGAATAGCTGCAATGATTTCTTTAGTTTTCATCCCAGCACTCGCCATTAAATACATAGCCTCTGCTGCCTGCGATGCTGAAAATGCTGTTTGAGCTCCCATTTGCATCGCAGTATTTGTTAGTAGTTGAAACTCTTCGTCTGTAGCCCCTGTAATTGCTTTAATTTTATACATTTGCTGTTCAAAATCAATTCCCGCCTGAATTGCTGAATACATCCCTGCAACGAATGGAGCTGAAAATGCTGTTGCTCCAGCTCCAAGCATTGCGATACTCTTTCCTACTCTGTCGAAGACATCTGCCATATTTTTAACTCTATTTTCCAATCTATCGATATTTTGTTGTATTTTTTGAAATACTGCTGTCGCTCTATCCACTGCTGAAATTATTATCTGTAAATTTGCATCTGCCATACTACCAGCCTAACAAATTGCCAATAATAGCAATAACGAATAGTAATGCAATGATTACAAATAGAATTAAACATAATGCCCCAAAAATTAAGATAGTTCTTCTTTTCCACCTTTCCACATCTACTGGCATGAGTATCTCCTCAAGATTTCTTTATATTTTGATGATAGTTCATTTTCTTTGACTATTTCAACTTTGCATCTTTTTTTAGTTTGTCCTTTTTCTACTACATTTAAAGCTACAGCCAAATTGATATTGAACTCCAAGACACTTAGTTTTAACAAATCAGAAGGTAAGCAATTATATCTCTGAGCTAAAGCATCTAATAAATCACTATTCTCCCTCACGAAATTTTGCTAAGTTTTCATTCACATTGAATTGTGATAGAACAAATTCCATTAGAGTATCTTTATCTCTTCCGTCTAATTGTTCCCATTTAATCCCTCTCGGCTCAACAATACATTCTTCAACGAGTTTAGGCATGATTTCCATAAGTTTTTTTATAAAATCTGTGGTTTGAGATAATTTTTCTGAAACCTTCTCTTTTGACTGTGGATTTTGCATAAGTTCCTGCATTATAGGAATATCACCAAGATGCTTTAAAATGTCAAGCGAAGACAATGTTTTAACCTTGAATACAAAGCCAGAAGGTAATTTTATCTCCTGATAAGCTTTTTTTAGATATTCCTCAACTGTTACCATCTAATCACCTACTCTGGAATATATTCATAGAATATTATATCTTCATTTGCATTTGAGACAACAAAACTAATTTCTTCTTTAATGTGTTCTTCTTTTCCTCTGATGGCATCAAACTTAGGTTTGTCTAAAATCGTTACATTCCTCATCTGCACACCCTGAATGTGTCCATCATCTCCCCTTACAAACCCAACTAATGTGAATTTAGGAACCACTGTAGGTTTTCCACTTTTAACTCCTGCAACTGTCTTAACTGTGATTGTTTCAGTTGTTTGTAATGTTGCAGGCAAGGTTATACTATCAATTTGTGAGAATAAAATACATCCAACAACAGTTTCAGCTCCGCTGTAATTAAACTCCTCAGTAATTGGATTTCCAAAGGCATCTTTACCTTGAATTACTATTTTATCAGGAGTTACTGTGGCAGTTGAATCAACTGTAACCTTAATGATTGACGGAATTGATGGCTGGGAATCGGGAGTTATTGTTTGTTTCGACCCAGAACCCTTTGCAGATGCCAGTGTTTCTTCTGTCGATGTCATTGCATCTATCCCCATAAACAAACTCCAGAATTTATGTGTTCCCGCCAATGTAGTGAATTTTCCTTTAAAATCTATGAATTTTGACACATCTTTATAAATCCCAAAGGTTGTCGCTGTTGAGAACTCTTTATGCTTTAATTCGCATTCAAATTCTACAACTGCAACTTCTTCACCGTTTATAAGTAATTTTCCACCACCTTTGTATCTGTCATATTCAGTTTTAGGATAAGACGTGAATCCCATTCAAATCACCTATCGGTTATTGCATAATCTAACACAGGAATGAATTTTTGTTCTCCTAAATCTTGATCATCAATAACATCTTGGATTTTATTAAGCCGATATATAATTGCCTGCACCAATTCTTTAGCCCTTTTTTCATATTGCTCTATTTTGTCCCTCTCATAATTATCAATTTGGAGTTTTTCCCAATATTGCATTAAGATTCTTGAGCCAGCATAAAATAAACACGCATCTTTTGCTAATGTCGTAATCTCTTTATCATCAGAAAGTTTAGCATTAATTTGAGCATCTATCCATGCAGATGCAACAGTTATTGCATTAGTTAAGCTATCTTTAATTTCTTGAAAAGGGATTTTTAGATTTAAAAAGCTATAAAGTTCTTGTTCAGTGCAATAAGCCATGATTCCACCTATTTGATGTCTAACTTAATAACTCCTCCTTCGTGTAAAATGCCGCCTCCAAACTTCTCTTTTACATACCATGCAAATTTCTCAGGAGGGTCTGTATCTGTATCAACTCTAACAACTGTGGCTGGGAGGGCTACAGGGAATTCAACAACTAATGGATTAGCTTCAAAGAGAATACCCGTTCCTTTCTCAAGTTCCGTGCATGGGATAATCTTAACATTTAAATCAGTTTGAATAACTTTTAATCCAGAATTTAAATAATCGTTAAATCCTAATTGTCCGACATCTTCTGGATTTAAAATTAACTTAGGTTTTTGGACGGGGACTTTATTCTTCCTCATAATGTTTATTGCCTCAAATATTGAATTAACCCTATCCACTACCTTTCCTGAGGACCACGTAACAGATTTTTCATTAGGTGTGGCTAATAAAACTTCTACAACTTTCTCATTTTCCTGCTCAACCAAATCATACAATACTGCTGTATTGATAGCTTTTTCTACTGGGAAGCCTGTTTTTTTAGCTGCTAAAATAGTATCTGCATCTATCTCAATAAGTGGAGATTTATAGACTTCAAGCTTAATGTCTATCTCGGTTTTTTCCAATTCTGCAAGGTCTGGTGTGGCGGTTTTAGCAGATTTCTTTGCAGAGTTTTTCAGAGTGTATTTTATTCTTGTAACTATGTCCTTAAACGGCGGGACTGGTGTTACAGGAACTTCTTTCAATAGCGTTGAAATTGGCTCTAAATCTGTAAGGATTTTCTTTTCAATTAATTGAAATTCAGTTTTTGTTAGCAACTGAACCATTCATATCACCTTATAGGCCTACTTTGATTTCATACAAATTGTTGCCTAAAACCCTCAATACCTTCCCTATAATTTCATTGGGCCTGGCCTGTCCTGCATCGTCAATCTTAACATTTTCATCTGCTGAATCATAGAACAGCACATCTCCTTCCTTAGCAGGAGTTTTAACCCATGCCGAGCCATTATAAGCATAAGTTATTGCACTTAGTTTAACAATACCATCAACAACTACGGGAACCTCATCTCCATCTTCATAGTAATCTACATTATCTACATCATCAACAACCCCTAAAACCTTCCCATCTTTGACAAATACAGTTTTAGGATATATTTTATCCGTTGCAGTGTATGATTTAATGTATTTGTATGCCATTTAGCTCACCTCATTTAATCCCGTATCTCTTCCAAGGATTGACATCTTTCTGTGGTTCTGCAAATGAAGCCCCAACAAATTTGGTGGTTTTGCCAATGTCTAACTTAGCAAAGACATCTAAAACATCTTCAACTGTTTTGCAGTCAGCAAATACTTCTTTATCTACTCCGAATTTCTGACATATTTGTTCGATTTTCTTTTCCTTCTCTATCTGTGCAAACATTTCCGCTTTTGTCTTTTCAATGGCTTCTCTAACCGCTTTCTCTTTCTCCTCTGCAAACTTCTCCGTTAAAGATTTAGTGACTTCTTCAATCTTCGCCTTAATCATCTCTTCAACTTCTTCTTGCGTATAGAGCTTAACTCCTAAATCTTCTGCAAACTCTTCAATTGCTTTTTTTAAGTCGTCATTTTGAGCTGTCATAGCCATCACACTTTTTCTTTAATGATTCAGGTAATCCTCTGTCGAGTGGATTATCAGGATTATATCTATGTCCTATTCCGAGATCTAAAGCCCTTTTAACTGCAAAGTTCCAGAGATATTGCCATTCTTCTCTACTATACATTTTGTTATAAGTCGGATTGTTGAATAGCTTTGAAATATAAACAAGTGCAGCTTTAACTCTCGCAGGAGTATCACAGGGGAATTTCCAATTGGCTTTATCTGCGAATAAGTTGTCAGGAACATCTTTATACTTTGAAGGCTTAGTTTTATGCCCGTGTGGTTTTGGGCCTGGAGCTTTTGCATTTGCCATTGCTATTGGTGTAAAATCAAGAGTTTTGGCATCTTTCATTTTTGGGGCGCTATTAATGCAGATTGCCAGCCCATAAGGGAAGACATCAACAACTTTTCCATCTTGAACAGCTTTCAACCATTCTGCACTAACGCCAACCTCATTATTTTTCAAATACTCAGCAACTTGCGGGTCAAAAACTGCAAACTTACAATAGGCTTTACCATCATCATCTGTCCAGACATCAATTATGTAGCCTTTGAAGCTCTGAGGGTCTTGAAATGGTAAAATGTGGTCAATATCAACATGCTTTCCAATTAAGAATTTTGCCCTCTCTTTAACCAAATCTGGAGTAATGCCAGCTTCTCTATACTTTGGATCGTTTGGATCGTAAAATAAACATTCAACAATCGCCACAGGGTCGTATGGTTTCTTATCACCTTTTGCAAATGTTATTTTTTCGATTTTACAGTTGAAAGTGTCCATGCTTCCACCGAAAATTGAAAAAGAAAAAGTTAAGAATGATTAATTAGTTTTAAAACAAGTTTTTCTAACACTTCAACTTTACCTACCAGCTGGGCTACCTGCCATTCCAATTCCCCCAGCTTTACCTCTCAAAGCCCTGATCTCTTCTTTTAGTTCTTCAATCTCTTTTTCTTTTTTAGCTAACTCAGCTTTTAATTCAGCAATTTTTTCATTCTGAGCAATTTCATGGTAGAATTTTCTCATTTTTGTTTCTGCAACTACATCGTCGTATTCTTTTTCTTTAATTTTCTTTTCTGCGATTTTTTCAACGTAGTCTGATTTCTTTGGAACTAAATCATCCATTGCCTCAGAATTATTTTTTCCAAACAACGCCATTGCCAACACCTTTTTTTGCTGTAGATTGTGGGGCCCCACAGCCCCCGTGTAAAACCGTGCTCTTAGCATTTTTAAATGCTAACTAAATTTTTAAATTTAAATTAATAAATATAGATGTTGAATAAAAAATAACAAAAAAGTTGTTTATAAAGTTGTTTATATTTGCTTGTAGGGCCGACCATCCTTCTTATACTGTAAAACACCTTCTTTCAAAAATCGCTTATGCAATCTCCACGCCCACATGTAACTCATGCCATATTTATTGGCAACTTCCGTAATGCTTAAGCCGTTCCTAAAATCCTCTTCAATCTCTTTTAAGTTAAAACCGTATTTCTTTCGTCGGTTCTTAGGCTTTTGCATAAATGAAAGGTCAATTAAAAAATAAATAACTTCACCATTTAAGCCCCTAACTTTTGATATAATCTTCTTTTTCATTAACTGTCTTAATCTTTGTGATATATGCCCCAATCCTGAATTGATGTTGTAAATTTCTCTAATTTCTCTCGTCGATATTGCCCCTCCATTATTGATTATTAGATTTAGTATTTCTTCTTGAGTAGGCATCCCTACCCCCTTTAATTTCAATTATTAATTTGTCGCCGTAGTCTCGAACTTCCAAAATGTCCAAAAAATATCTTACTACGGACCTTATCACATTCATAGCCAAAACTCCTTTTCTTATCATCAAAATCCCTCACAATAAATAATATTAATTCTTATACTTTTCTTTGAGAAAATCTTCATATCTATTAATTGTTATTCTAATGTGTCTTATGGTGTATTTAGAATAAGGTAGATTATCTACCTTATCGATTTCTTTTGGAGTTAATATTCTCCCAAAATGGCTTAACAAAATATCTATGTTTCGTTTATGCCATCTAATTGTTTGTGAAGCGTATTTTTTCTTTTTCAGCCATTCAATGAATTCATAAGCCCCTTCCATTATTACTCACCTTTCTTATATAAACTTCTAATTTCCTCTTCAATTCTTTTTAATTCATTATTGATAGAGTTGAGTTTTATTTGATACTCCCTTTTTAACATCATCCTTTCTTTAACAAGCTGTTTCCTCCTCTTTTTGAGTTTTTGAAGCTCTACAATCTTATCCCCAATTCCTTCCATAAAACCACCAAAAAAAAGATTTTAAATGAATTAGAATTATCCGTATGAGATGATAACATAAGACCTTCTTTTTTTCGCCTCTGCAAGGACTTTATGTAGATATATTGGCTCAATAATATGCTTCAATGCATTTCTTATTGCCTTAGATGCTAAAACTGTATATTTGAATTCCTCACCCATTTTACCTGGAGAAATTCTCTCCGCAGTTCCTATCATAGTTATATTTCTTTTTAAATCTCTAACCCTACAAACTGCTATGATTTTGCCGCTCACTTCTTTAAATTCTGGTGGCTCAACTTCAATGTTACCTTGCAATCTCATTGCTTTGACTATTCCAGCCCACGATAAAATCATTTTTTCTTTACCGTTCCTGTCCTTGTATGTATATGCAAGAGGTAAATCCTCATATGCTTCTTCAATTAATATCAAGTCTTCATCTAAATTATCCATAGCCATAATAGCATCATCTTCTGACTCTACAGTTATTTGTTTTTGTAGCAATTTAACAGCTTCATCTGAAGCTTTAGTCATAATTTCACCTTTTTCATTTTGATTTTTGTTTGATTTCTGAGACACAAAGTTATCATATTCTTTATCAAGATTCAATTCCTTCAACCACATTCTAAAAGCCCCTTTCTCATTCAAAAGCCCAGAACTTTCAGCCTGAATTTTCTTAACTTGCTCTTTAATTTGCTCGGGCTTAATTTCAACACCATAAACTTTCTTATGAATCATTGAAGCCACAGAGTAATTAACCTCTATACACATTCAAATCCCCCCACGAAAGCCCGATAAAAAAGTATAAAAAAGTGAAGCATTATAGAGAAATAGTGCCTGGCTTCAATTTAGCCACGTATTCCCATCTCCCATCTTTCCATATCCCTACATCTTCTATCAACTTGTAGCCATCTCGTATTTTCTCATTAACTGCTTGAACAAATGTCCTGTAGTTTGCTGCTCTAATTTCCACACAATCCTTCATGAGTTTCCACCTCTAAAAACTCATGTTCAATCCTGAAAACTTGTTCATGTTCTTGTTCTAATACCGCCTTGATATCCTTCTCTTTGATTGTTTTCCGACCTTCGCGTTGTGCTGACCTTCTTATCATCGGAGCAGTTCTCCAAATAAGATTAATAATGTATTCCTCTAATGCCTCTACGGCTTCGGCAGAAACTCTAAAATCATAGTCATATTTTGCATCTGCTTTATCTACCGCCTCTTTTAACAATCTCTTAAGAGTTGATTTGGGAAGTCTTACGTTTCCTTTGCATTTCATACTATCCCTCTTTTAGATTTTTACCTCAGAAATTTGTTTTTTTATGGAATTTTACTCTACCATTGTATCTTTTTAAAACGCCCTCTGCCCCATCATCTGCATCAAAGCCAATCACATAGCAACACCCAACAAATTTCCCATCCTCTAACTGTATTTTACCCTTCAAGTTTTGTTTTAATTCTTTTGCAACCTTCTCTACTTCGTCTTTCTCATTTTTATAGCCCCAAATTATGCCTTCTAACATAAGTTTCACCTCCAAAAAGTTTTTAAGGTTTCTAAGAAAATTCTTGACCTCTCCCTGTAAAACTCCTCAACCATTTTATCTATGTTTATCTCCAACTCTTTTTTGATGGCTTGCATCCCACCCAATCGGGGCAAACGCCCCTCATGTCCTTGGGTGGTCATTTAAATTGTTCGATAGTAAAGTTATGTTCGAACATATTTTTACGAACAGTATTATAATTACACTAATATAAAAACCTTATCTGTTTAAATTTTCTAATAACTCTAATTAAAAAAATTAATAATGAAGAGTAAAATAAAATAATAAAAAACTCAAAAAACAATATTAAAAAATAAAAAAGGTTGAGAGTATGGCTTCTGTTGATACTGTTGTGGAAACCTACGCCCAGTAAGAAATATAAATAAAACAACCTTAGCAACAAGATTCGTTAATATCATAAGTGTAACGGATAGAAGAATACTATTTAAAGTATGAGTCCAATGTTTCTTGCTTAATTTCAATGATTTCTTTACATTTTTTAATAAATGCCTGCATACTTTGAGGACTATCTTTCACATCAATATACCATCTTGTTTCGCTTTTAGATAATTTTTTTGATTTTAAGTAAGTCTCTAATCCCTTATTTTGTAAGTCTTTCAATATATCTCGAGCTCTATTTTTAAACCCTCTTCTTTTTTCAGTATCATGTATTAAATCCCATGTGGGGAGAATATCTCTAAGTAACTCATCTAATGTAAACTCTTTATTTGAATATGCATATTTGATTAATTTATGAACAATATGACATTTGAATAATTCAGTATCATCAATATCAAAAGGATACAAATGGTATAAGGGTTTGGAATTAATTTGAATTGGAAATATTAAATTTAAATCATTGATTTCAAAATTACCTTTTCTGTCAATAATTTCAATAATATTTTCATTTTTAATTACATGTAGAATAACTATTGGATTATCCCTAACTTGAGGATTGTTTGAAATATCATGAAAACTAGCAAAAGATACATCTCCACTAAGGTCATTATTAATAGGTGCCTCAACCACACCATAATTAATTAAAATTTTAGGATTATTTTTTAATTTTAGATATTTCATAGTTTGTTTTTCTTTTAAGGTTTTGGATTTACAATCTATAATAACAATATGTTTATATTTCTCAGAATATAATACTATATCGGGGTTGGAATTACCTACTCCATCAATAGGAAATCTTGGTTCAATCGAAGCTACATAATATCCCAAACGCCAAAGAGCATTATTCCAATCTTTTGGAACATTTTTAGAAGCTAAAGAAATTATTATGTTAATTAATTTAGTATGGTCAGATAATCCCCCCATACTCTACACCCTCTAACTTCGTTTCAGAGTCATAATATTCTTGTAAATTAGAAACTAATCTTAAAGCAGTATTACCACATGCATCTTTGTGTAAGTATAACCTAATCCACTCATTAGTTGCTTCCATATAAAACTCATCACCATTATGTAAATCCACTCCCATAACTCCATAATAATCTTTTTCCAACTCCCTAACAATACCTGCTAACCTAAATGGCGCTTTTCCAGAAGTTAGAATCTCCAAAAATAATTTAACATCAGGAATCTCTTTTTTAAATCTGATTACTAAAGGACATCCACTAACTGTAACACCTACCCCTTTAGTTTTATATTGTATCCTATACTCACTTTCGATGAATTTTATACGTTCAGAGTAGTATTCCCTAATATCATTTACAGTATCTAAATGATCATATATTGAAGCGGTCCCACGAGCAGAAAATTTTCCAAAATTGTATATGTCTTCAATCAGTTTCTTTTCATCATCCTTATCTTTATTTACTATTATTTCAGTAGATACACTCTTAACTGAAAAAGCCTTTATGGATATAAGGTCATCAAATATCTTTTTAGGCAACACCCCCCATGTCTTAATTGATAAATATTCCGGATATTCTTCTTCTTTAAATAATTCTTTAAAAATATGATTATCGTGCTTAATTCCAAGACCCCTAAGTTTTCCATATTCATCAGCAATTTTTAGCAACTCATCTTTAAATAACCACAAATTATCTAATCCACTCATAGATTTATTTACTATCTTATGAATAAAATTATCTGCGATTTCAGATTTCTCAACCGTATGGATTAACCAGAATCTTGATTTTTCATTATACGGGTCACAAATATCCAAATAAAATTTTGATTTTTTATTTTTATCAT
>Ga0256831_1000337_pt1 | contig 24848 bp, 22 predicted proteins | sample 132544metaG_FD_189087 | JGI IMG/M metagenome (GOLD analysis project Ga0256831, IMG submission 189087) | Hydrothermal vent microbial communities from Lau Basin, Pacific Ocean - 132-544 | ecosystem: Environmental > Aquatic > Marine > Hydrothermal vents | place: Pacific Ocean: Lau Basin | collected... | reverse complement strand
GTATAAGAGTTTTTTGTCTCATAGTCAGGAGCTGATTTGAATGTTACTACACCTGTTACTGCGTTTAGGTTAAACTCTGAACTGTCTGTACCGCTTATGGAGTAAGTGATGTTATTCTCATCTGAAGCACGTAGAGTGATTGCATCTAATTGATTTTCATCTACCTCTGCGCTATCTGCTGAAACAAAAACAGGTACATCTTCATCGACATCTTTGATGTTTATAGTGATATCTTGCGTAGTAACATAGGTACCATCATTTGCACTTGCGCTAAAAGTGTAAACATTTTTACTCTCATAATCAGGTGCTGTTTTGAAAGTAACTACCCCCGTTGTTGCATCTACATTGAAGTCTGCGCTATCACCGCCACTGATTGCATACGTAATATTATTGTCATCTGTCGCTTTGAGTGTGATGGCACTCAGTTGATTTTCCTCTACACTGACACTCTGTGCAGATATAAAATTCGGCGCACTTTCATCGACGTTACTTATGTGTATATTCACATTTTGTGTACTAATATTGACTCCATCACTTGCACTTGCTTGAAAGGTATACAAATTTTTTGTCTCATAATCGGGTGCCGTTTTAAAAGTCACTTCCCCGCTTGTTACATCTAAATTAAACGCAGCGCTGTCAGCACCGCTGATGGAGTAGGTAACATTCCCATCATCTGTTGCTTCAAGTGTAAGTGCACTCAGTTGATTCTCTTCTACAGTGACATTTGCTTCAGAAGTAAAAACCGGTGCTGCCTCATCTACATCGGCTATGCTTATGGTAACACTTTGCGTCACTCTATTTGTCCCATCACTTACCTCTGCTGTAAAACTGTAAGAGTTTTTACTCTCATAATCGGATGCTGTTTTAAAAGTCACTACCCCTGTGATTGCATCTATATTGAAAGCTGTGCTATCTCCTCCACTGATGGCATATGTGATGTTATTGTCATCTGTTGCACTTAGTGTAATGGCATCAAGCTGGTTCTCTTTGACTGTAACATTTTGAGGTGATGTAAAGACCGGCAGATTCTCATCTACATCTCGTATTTTGATGGTCACATCCTGCGTGGTCACATAAGTACCGTCACTCACGGCAGCCGTAAATGTATAGACATTTTTCGTCTCATAATCAGGTGCACTCTTAAAACTCACAAGTCCACTCGTAGCGTTCACATCAAAACTTGCACTGTCTCCACCGCTTATGGAGTATGTCAAAGGACTGTCATCGGTAGCACTGAGCATAATTGCGTTTAGCTGATTCTCTTTTACCGTTACCATGTTTGCAGAGACAAAATTTGGCGGGCTTTCATCAACGTTTGTAATATGTATCGTCATATCCTGCGTTGCTGTATTTGTCCCATCGCTCGCTCTCGCCGTAAACGTATAACTATTTTTCGTTTCATAATCGGGTAGATTTTTAAAAGTGAGTTTTCCCGTTATTTTGTTGAGATTGAACTGTAGGGCATCTCCTCCTATAATGGAGTAGACAAGAGGATGTTCATCAGTAGCTTTGAGTACAATTTCACTAAATTTCTTCTCCGGCACGCTAATGTTCGCTGCAGAAGTAAAAACAGGGACTGTCTCATCGATATCTATAATATGTATGATGACATTTTGCGTACCTACATTTGTTCCATCACTTGCTCTGGCCGTAAAAGTATACGTATGCTTCGTTTCATAGTCAGGTGCAACTTTAAAGAGAACATTTCCCGTTGTTGTATTTATATCAAACGCAGCGCTGTCTCCACCGCTTAAGGAGTAGGTAACTGCATGTTCATCTGTCGCTCGCAGATTAATTGCCTTGCGCTGATTTTCAGCAACACTTACTTCATTGGCAGATACAAACTTCGGTACACTTTCATCGATATCAACGATGTAGATGATGACATTTTGTGTCACATCATACACACCATCATTTGCATGTGCAGTAAATCCATAGCTCTGTTTCGTTTCATAATCAGGTGCAGTCTTAAAGGTCACTTCACCACTTAGGGCATCTACAGTGAACTCGGCACTGTCGCCATCACTAATCGAATATGTAATGTTATTTTCAGAGGAGGCATGCAGAGTAAGCGCGTAGAGTTCATTTTCTTCTACATACACTATACCCTCAGAAGTAAAGTAGGGAGGGGTTGTACCCTCTTGGGGAGTATCTGAGCTAGTTGATGAACTGCTGCTTCCACCACATCCAGAAAAAAGCAGAGCTGTAAGAAATAAAAAAATTATAAAGAAAAAACTTTTTTTCATAGTAAGCATCCTGTTTTCACACTAAAACTATTATAGCACATTTTGGAATATTTCTTGCTATTTTATCTATGTGAACACAAAATCACAAAGGAGAGATTATGAAAAAAATCAAATATTACAACTCTCAAATAAATATAATTTTAAAAAAACTTGAAGATGGTTTTTGTAAGCTCGGAGAGAAGATCCTATAGATTTTTTAGGATTCTTCCTGCTAGTGAGAGTGCTTTTGAACGGTGAGAGAGTTTTTTCTTTATCTCATTGTCAAGTTCTCCTAGTGTTTTATCATAGCCTAATGGTATGAACATCGGGTCATATCCAAAACCTCCCTCGCCACGCGCCTGAGTGATTGCCGTGCCATACATCCAACCATGCACCGTCTTTTCTATACCCTTTGTCACTATAGCAATGGCTGCTGTATAAAAAGCCGGTGAACTTGTCACTCCTTTTACTTTTATATCTTCCATCAACTTGTAAAGATTATCTTTATCACTTGCATTCTCTCCTGCATATCGTGCACTGTAAATTCCCGGTGCACCATCAAGCACCTCTACACTAATGCCACTGTCATCTGCCATAACTATGACATCTTCATCTCCAAGTGCTTCATAGACTGCTCTTGCTTTTATGAGTGCATTTTCTTTAAAGGTATCTGCATCTTCAACTATCTCAAACGCAGAGATGAGCTCTGTATAAGGAACGACCTCATACTCTGAACACAACTCTTTTATCTCTCTCACTTTTCCCTTATTTGACGTTGCCAGTACTAATTTTTTCAATGTTCTTCCTTAAATTATCTTTTAATTTTGTCTTTTTATCTTTTGCAAATCAATTCTAAATAATAGTTGCTCTATAATTTCAAAATTATACTATAAGTAGTTGTAAATTATTTCATAAAGGCTTTCTATGTTCAAAAAAGTTCTTCCTCTCTCCACAATTCTTTTTCTAAGATTTTTGGGGCTTTTTCTGGTTTTACCGGTTCTATCTGTTTATGCACTTGACCTTGAAGGTGCTACACCGTTTCTTGTTGGTATTGTTGTGGGTGGTTATGCCCTGACACAAGCCGTATTCCAAATTCCTTTTGGAAGTATGAGTGATAAAATAGGACGTAAACCTACTATTCTCTTAGGATTACTTATCTTTTTAGTTGGTTCTCTTGTTGCTGCATACTCAACAGACATCTATACACTTATGATTGGACGTTTTTTACAAGGTGCAGGTGCTATCGGTTCAGTTGTAACAGCTATGATTGCAGACCTTGTTGAAGAGAAGACTCGTGGTCATGCTATGGCTATCATGGGTGGTTTTATTGCTATGAGTTTTGCAGTCGCAATGGCACTTGGTCCTGTTATAGCTTCTCACTACGGAATAAGTACTATCTTTATTATCACGGCTATTCTTGCATTTGTTGCGATCATCGTACTTTTTACAAAGGTGCCGACACCACCGAAGATCAAACATATCTATCACAACAAAACAAAAACAAGTGACATCCTCAAAGATCCAAATCTTTTAAGTATGATTATTATCAATGCGATGCAAAAAGGGCTTATGACAGCAGCATTTGTTATCATCCCCGTATTTTTAACACAACCTGAGTATGGGTTCAATTGGGCAAAAAGTGACCTCTGGATGGTCTATGCACCGGCAATGGTCGCAGGGCTTGTAGCTATGGGACCTGCTGCAGTATTTGGAGAGAAACGTAATATTCCAAAACAGATCTTTATGCTCTCTATTGTACTTTTTACGGCGTCATTTTTAATGATGGGGCTTACACACTCAAGTGCACTCTTTGTAACAGCGGTTATATTCTTCTTTGTTGCGTTTAACATGATGGAACCACTTGTTCAGTCTATGATCTCTAAATTTGCAAAAGTACACCAAAAAGGTGCTGCACTTGGTATTGCAAACTCTGCTGCATACTTTTTTACATTTATCGGTGGTACATTTGCAGGGCTCTATCTTGACATCAGTTCACGTGAGACATTAGGTCTTACCATTGGTGGTATCAGTCTTTTATGGCTTGTATGGACTGCACTTAAAATGAAAAACCCTTTACGCTACTCTCACCTTGTAATTCCTGAAGATGAAGTAGATATGGAAAAACTCAAAGCTCTTGAGAGTGAGCATATTGCTGAGTGGTTTATCAATGAAACCGAAAAAGTGGTTGTTATTAAGTATGCTACTGAAAAGCTAGAAGAAGATGCCCTCAAAGCACAAATTTTAAAGTAAGTTGTTAAGGTCTTCAAGACTTTAACAATACCTCATCAGTATTGACTTATATCATCATATCTTCAATTATAACAAGTTAGAATATGCTCAAAAAAGGGAGCTTTACCTATGAGACTATTTTTCTTGTTACTTCTATCTACATTCACACTCCTCACGACAACGGGGTGTGACAAACAATCAAAGACTCAAATTCACGAAGTCCATTTTGACCGCGATATGTGCGCGCGCTGCGCAATGGTTATAAGTGACAGAAAAAATACTGCGCAGGCCATTAACCCTGCAACGGGAAAGTATTATCTCTTTGATGACATAGGGTGTATGGTACTCTGGTTCGATGATGAAAAGATTCCATGGAAAGATAAAGCGGTGATTTGGGTAACAGATGCCAAAACAGGCAAGTGGATAGATGCCCGCAAAGCTTTTTATGATACAGAAAACATTACGCCTATGGCTTATGGTTTTTCAGCCCATGCATCAAAAGATGATATTGCCAAAGGGCAAGAGATTGTTGATTATGATGAAGTAGTCAAAAGAGTTAGAGCTATCGGAAGATAGGTTTTGAATCTTGCATAATCATATTTGGCTCCATAAAAGGGGCGAGTTTAAGTAAAAAATTCAGTAAGCTCATTACGGGCGCTGCATAAAAGAACTTTATTTTATTGTTCTCGTGCCATAGTAAATCACCATACTGATAAACGCGGTAAGGAGTATCTCCTACACCGTCCTTGTTTGCATCAAAACCATCATATCTGTCCCAGTAGTTATACTCCACGACATTTGAAGCATCAAAATTTCCACCGACATCTTTCACGACATCATCTATGTTTGCATAGATCGTATTGCCTTTCATAGTATTGTCTTTAATACTTGCATGAAAATGGAAAGCTTCCATATTGTAAGAGATGTCATTGTTTAAAATATAGCGCTTCATTCCCAACGCTTTCTCCTGCCCTTGAATATAGAGTGCTTTTGCATTATAACGCACAAGATTCTCTTTAAAGACAAAGTTTGCAACACCCCCTATCATAACACCGATACCCGCAGCACCACGTGAGCTGAGAATTTTATTGCCTATGACCTGTGTATCTTTTGCACCCATAAACATCATAGCCACAGAGTTGTATTTGTAGCTGTTTTTTACAAATATATTGCTGTTACTCATCTCTAAATGTGTTGCAAATCTATTGTTCGTAAAGCTGTTTTTTTCAAAAAGATTATGATGAGAGTAGTTGAGAGTGACATCTCTACTGTCATGTATACTGTTTTTTGCTACTCTATTGAAATTTGAGTAGTACATCTTTAAGCCATTACCCCTCAGACTTATCTCATCTTTTGTGACTGTTATATCATTTGCCTCTATGGTGGAGTTCTCAACCATATTCATATCAATTCCATAGAGTACATTAAAAAGAGTGCAGTGAATTATATTACAGTTTCTCACCTGTGTAAGCGCAATTCCAGCGTCAATCTTTTGCATATTTTGACCACTGTCAGTGATGATGAGATTTCTAAGAGTTACGGATGAACTTGTAATGGTGACAACGTTTCCATCTGCTCTTCCTTTAATATGCACATGTTCACCCATTCCCATAATGGTAAGTGGTTTGTCAATGATAATATTTCCCTCATAGAGACCATCTTGCAGTTTAATAATAGCACCACTAGAAGCCTTATCAATAGCATCTTGTAAAGGATTTGCAAGCAGTGTAGAGATAAAAATCCAAAAAAGCAGAACTGTTCTCATTTTATCTCATCTACAAGGCTAATAGAACCTATGAATCTCTTCCATAATATTGGCAAACTCTATATCATCACCCTTCTCTTTTAAGAATTCAATGAGATACTTCTCACTTGCCTCCACACCATCAGACTTTTCAATCTCTAAAAGTTTTGCATACAGTTCAGCTATGATTTCAATAACATGACGTGATATCTTTTTTCTTGAGGCATGATAGCCGATGATTTTTCCCGTATCGGTATCTTTTCGAATCTCAAATTCTGTAAATATCCAGTAGTACCTGCCATCTTTTGCCAAGTTTTTCACAACAGCATTGATGTTTTTTCCGGCACCTATTGTCTCCCACAGCAGCTTAAAGACAACCTTAGGCATATCAGGGTGGCGTACAATATTATGCGGTTTACCGATGAGTTCTTCTTCACTGTAGCCTGATACCTCTTGAAAGTAGTCATTGGCAAACGTAATCCTGCCTTTTTCATCTGTTTCACTCACAATATAACGTTTCGGGTCTAGAACTATCTCTTCATCTATCGGTGTTGGTTTTGTCATCATATACTCCTATAAGCTATCGTTGAGCCAGTTAATTAGTCCGCGATTAACCTCACGAAAACCAAAAATACGCTTTCCATTATGCTCTTTTGAAAATTTCTCTGCATTTTTATAAGAATCAAAAGGTACTAAGTCATCACCCGCAGGAGAAGTAACATCGCTTCCATAAACAAAAAATGCCCCTTTTGCTTTTACCGGCTTACTCGTAGCGTAATCCGTCACATAAATATCTTTAAAGTCCGACTCACTTTTAATGTTGTATTCCGGCCACTTTCCGGGTCTGAAATAAAACTCGAACATTCCTTTTGGTGAAGAGAAGTAAATTCTCTCCCCGTTATTTAAGTCTATCACAGATACCCATGCAGGATATTCATAGATTTTTAAATGTCGTACCAAACCTGTCGTATTTTTATCGTAATTCATCTCAAATGAGAAAAGCAGTGTAGAGAGTACAAACAGTAGCAGTGTTATCTTTTTCATTTTATCTCCTAAACCAAATCTTTTTTTTCAAATATCTTGTAACCAAGAAATGCAAACAACAATCCTAAAATTAACGGATACGCAATTGAGAGTAGAACAAAAGTACTTTGTGATACAGAGTCTAAAATGTAAAATGCCACAGGCCCCATTACTGTTAGTTGCGGATCAAAAAGAGATATAGCCGCTACTCTGAAAATCTCCATTGGGTTCATCAAACTTATAAGTATAATAATTCCCTCATCAACACGCTGCTGCATCATCAAAGAGATGAGTGCGATGTCAATAAAAGCGAGTAAAAAGATCCAGATAAAAAAGGATATACCAAGTGCTACTTCACTTGATTTTACAAAAGAGGAGATAAAAAAAGCAATCCCTAAAAAGGTGGCACTCATAGCAAATAACAACCCTGTATATAAAAAGAATATACTCCATGGAATTGCCGCACCCTTGATAGCCCCATAAACCACGGCAATAATCATAGCAAAAAGCACGGGCAGATAGACCGTTATAAATCTTCCTATGATTTTCCCCCAGTAATACTGTTTCAAAGAGATAGGAAAAGAGAGCATATACTCCAAAATATGACTGTCTCTGTCACCTGAAATAGAACGCACTGTCGTAATAAGAATGAAAATTGGCAAAATAACGATGGTAATTTGAATGTACATCAACAGTAGACGGCTCAGCCCGCTAAAGCCCATTACTTGTGACTCTGTCACACCTGCTATAAAAAAGAGTGCTATGAGTCCGCCAAAGACTAATGAATAGACGAGAAACCATTTTGCACGAATAGACTCTTTAAGATCCAAATAGGCTATTAAATATAAATTTTTCATCCCTCTACCCTCTCATCTGAAACTATTTTCCCCAAGTCCATATATATCTGTCTGTTGACAAGGTCTTTGACCTCTTCGAGTCTGTGTGTAACAAAAAGCAGCACTTTCTCCTCTTCATTTTGCTTGAGGAGTCTGTAAAAATCATCTCTTGCTTTGGGGTCAAGGTTCGCTGTCGGTTCATCGTAGATGATAATGTCACTCTTTTTTGCAAGAGAGATAGCAATGAGTAGCTTTTGCTTCATCCCGCCGCTAAGCTTGAAAAAAGATTTGCTCAGGTTGGAATTAATGTCGAGTTTCATCTCATTGGCATAGTGCTTGATAAGCTCTTTATCAACCTGTGCACTTACAGAGATGTACTGCATCAGTTCTTCAATACTAAGTTTAATCGGCGGCGGCAGTTGCGGAACAAAACTGATATGGTTTAAAACCGCTACACGCTCTTTGACAGGGTTCAGTTCGTTTATAAGCACTTCCCCCTGATCAGGATGGTAATAGCCCATAATAGAACGTATTAAGGTTGTTTTTCCCGCTCCGTTTGCACCCATTAAAGCAATCGATTCATTTTTATTAAATTCACAGTTTACATCATCGAGTGACACATGAGCACCGAACTTCTTTGTCAGATTTGAAACTTTTATCATAACTACACCAAACTTTTTAGTCTAAAGTCGAAGTTAAGCGCATCTTCATGGCAAACATCAATACATCTTCCACATAGTGTACAATCTGCACCGGTAATATACTCATGCGTAATTCCCTCTTCTTCTCTTTGTTTATCATATTTTGCTTTTGTGATCTCTAAAACTTGATTTTCGAAACAGACATCATGACAAACCATACAGTGGTCACAGTTGTCATTCCATTCAACTCTCAGAGCTGAGACTTTTCCTATCATACCATACGTCGTTCCTATTGGACAAATGTAAGTACACCATGCACGGCGCGAAAAAAAGACCTCAAAAGCAAGTACAACAACGACCCAGATAAGAGCCAAACTCCAGCCATATGTAATTGCACGAGAGAGAATACCGACAACATTTATAGTTTCAAAGACCAAATACCCACTTGTAAAAGAGAGAATTAAAAATATTGCCCAAAAAGCGTAGCGAATACGATGATCGAATTTTCGATTTTTAATGATTTTTTTATGCACCAAGGTATCGTGCCACTTTTCACCTATCTCACTCAAAATTCCATATGGACAGACCCATGCACAGTATGTTCGCCCACCTACAAGCATATAAAATATAACAATGGTACTCACACCAATAATGATATTTATATGTAGATGATGCTCTGCCATCAACATCTCTAAGCTTGTAAACGGATCAATAAGGTGAAAACCTAAAAACCGTGAACCATTGAGTGTTCCCTCTAAGGTTTGAATATCAATCGCAAAAGAGAGAAAAAAGAGCAGATGAATAGCAATAACGAGTATCCACCTCTTGGCTCTGTAGCTAAGGATTTTCTTACCATCTCTTGTTGTATTAAAAAATGTCGACCAAAATGTTGTTTTTTTTATCGTCTCTCTATTGTGATACTTATCCATCATATTATCCTATTTCATTGCTTTTGCTCGCGCTGGAAACTCACCTATCTCATCTGCAAATCTACGCAAATCCTCTTTTGTCATATGAATTAATAAACCCTTCATGACCATATTTTCTTTTCTGCCTGATTTAAAATCATCGAGTTTTTTATAGATTTCATCTGCACTTTGACCAAAGAGTTTTGGCCCCATCAGTTTTTTCCCATACTGCATACCACTGCCATCAACACCATGACAAGACGAACACTTACTTTTATACTCATCACTTACTTTGAAACCACTGATATTCCCTGCTTTCTCACGTAAAGCATTAAGTGCTTCATTCTCTTTTTCTCTGTCACTTTTCTCTTGTGGTTCACTATCTTTAGCGGTAGCCGTTCTATTGCCTATATCAGCAATCACCTTTCCATGCTCACCACCATTGTATGCACCACCGCGCATCGCTGTCCATGCTGCCAAGCCAAAAATTACAATTACAAAAAATCCTACGATTATATTTTTCATTATCTGTTCCTCATCTTTTTAATCTCTTTATTAAAGCTGTAAATCTCATTTGCCATATCTTTTATTTCATCGTCACTCATCATCTTGATAAGGTCCGTCATTAAAGGATTTGATTTTTTTCCTGTTTTAAAGTCCTGAATTTTATGATAAATATACTCAGAATTTCTCTCTAATAAAGAAGGTCCAATAATCCCATTTGCATAGTCATTATGACATGGTGAACATCGTACTATAAAATTTTTACTCAGTTTTCGAACCAACATTGAAACCTTCACCTCTTCATAAGGGCTACGAATATTCATATTTGCATCCACCTCTGTTCGTGGACGCACTCGCACAGAGGCATCTTTGTTCGCAGGTTGTGCATTTTGGTCATATTCGCTTTTTTCACCGTAATCATAATAGTACGAACTTCCCTCAGTCTTTTCCTTTTCTTTTGATACAACTTTAACGGCATGCGCATCTTGGTTTTGCACTATCTCTATCTTTGGCGTAGCAGCCTCTACCACACTGCTCGATGTTTGCTTGCTGTTTTCTTCTTTTTGTGAATCACTACACGCCGTAAAACTACTTAACAGCATAAGTGAAGGAATCATAATCAAACTCTTAACAATACTCTTTTTATAACTTTGTTTCATACTCTCTTCCTTATGTTTGCTGTTCGTAATACTCTTCATACGAAACTCTTGGTTTTATTACAATAGACGGTTTTGACGTCGGACAAATTTCTTCACATGCACCACACCCTATGCAGCCATCATAAATTTCCGGTTTTTTCCCACCACCGGCATCACTAACCATAGAAATTGCACTCAGAGGTGATGGGATCGGGCAGATATCTGCACACAAGGTACACTCTTTGCCTTCATATCCACTCATTCTATCAAGTAACTGTAATTCCAACTCTGTCACATTCCTTACAGAGTCCGTAAATTTTTTCATTTCATCAAGATAATTTGCAGGAACAGGAGTATTACTCATTGCCAAGCAGGTATCAGGAAATTCCAAAACAGCCACACCCATATGAATATCTTCAGGTTTTTCACAACTATGATCTAAGGCTCCGCTTGGACAGGCAAGAACACATGGAACTGCACTACAAGCATAACAACCTCTCTCAACAGGGTCAATATATGGTGTACCCACGCCATGTCCCATAGCTATGTCTGAAAGCTTGATGGAGTGATAAGGACATACCTGTAAACACTGTCCGCATTTGATACAGAGTGCTAAAAAATCTTTTTCATTTACAGCCCCAGGCGGTCTGAGTCTATTTTCTGCTTTGAGAGGATAAGGGCTAAATACTACACCCCCTCCTAAAACCAAACCAAGTATTCCCAAAGTAGAGTATTTTATAAATTCTCTTCTGTCTGTTTTAACTTTTTTTGCCATAGTTGTCCTTTATATTGCTTTACTGATTTTTGGTTTTGGATCTTCCATCAAAAAGAGCGGTTTTGTAAAAGGTGCCAATTTTGCAAGAAAATTGAGCAGCGATATTACCGGTGAACCATAAAAGAACTTCACATCCGAGTTGTATACCCAAAGTTGATCCGCGTACTGATACACCTTATGCGGAGTATCACCTATGCCGTCTCTATTTTTATCAAAACCTTCATACTTGTCCCAATAGTTCCCCGCAATTTCATTCTCATTGGTTTTTGAACCTCGAGAATCATTTACAATATCTTCAATATTTCCCATAATGATATTATCTTTAATAATATTGTGCTCGCTAACAGAGTGAAAATGCATCGCTTCTGCATTATAGAGTATCTTGTTTCCTTCTATCCAATTATGCGTATCTGGTTCAAAGGGGCTTCTATCTATATACATTCCCTGTGCACAGTAGATAACGGTATTATCTTTAATGGTGAAATTTGAAACATCTTTGAGCCCTATTCCCATTCCTGTTGCGCCTTGAGAACTTTTCACAACATTACCAATCGCGATGGAATCTTGGGAGTACATAAAAAATATTCCTACAGAATTAAGCTCATATCGGTTGTTCTTGATAATATTTTTTCCAGCGTACATAAAGTGTAGAGAGTAGCGGTTATTTCTCCCATAATTATTAATTATTTCATTTCCGTGAGAGTACCAAACAACCATATCACGTGATTTTATTAAAGAGTTTCCTCTGACTATATTGTCATTGGAGTACCAAAGACGAAGTCCGTCACCACGTAAACCAAGTTCAAAGTCTTTGGATGTTATATTATTGTCAGCAATTATTGAATTATGCACCATCTGCAGATCTATTCCAAAAAGACAGTTTTTAATGACACAGTTACTGATTTCACACTGCGAAGCATCACTCATTGAAATAGCAGCATCAACCTTCTCATGTCTATCACCACTGTTTATGATTGTCAGGTTTTTCAGTGTTACAAAAGAGCCTTTACTTGTAATGACAGTCCCTTCATTCTCACCGTCAATGACAACATTATCTCCCTCTCCTATTATAGAGAGTGCTTTGTCTATATGAACAGTACCTTTATAGACTCCATTTGGAAGTTTTAAAATAGATCCGGCTGGTGCCTTATCTATAGCATCTTGTAGAATATTTGCACTAAGCGTACTTATGAACAAATACAAAAATGATACAAATATTCTTACAAACATCTTATTTTTCTTCCATCTCTTTAAAAGCTTTTTGTTTTGCAAAAAATGCCAAAATACTCAAGATACTCACTGCAAGCAGAGCATAAAACCCTATAGTCGGGTATGAGTGCGTTGTAAATTGAGCAATTTTTCCATCTCCAAATACCGTCGGCATAAAGGGTTTGATTTTAAAGGCTCCCCAGTCATGGAGATTGTGCCCAAACCAATAGAGCCAATAGGAGTAATCGGCGATAAAAATAAGTGGCAATGCCGCAGGAATAAGCATAATATAGTTCAAATATTTGTTGTCATATGCGATAAAAAGAATAATTCCTAAAGACAAAAACAAAAGTGCATAGATCCCTATAGCTCTCTCAAAATGTCCACCTACCCACATCGGATCCATTCCGACATAATGGTTAATAGTATTCATCTCATGAACTTCACCACTGTAACCATCAAAGTGAAAATAAACAGGAATACCTTCAGGAAAAGCCTCTTTGGGATAGTTTGGAGCTTCGAGTGAAACTGCCCATATTGGCAGAGATGCCGGACCTATTTCTGAAGCCGTGTCAATCATCTTCTCTAAATTATTACGTGCTTCTGGCGGTGTTGTTACACTTTTGTATCTGCCTTTATTATAAAGGTTCCAGATTGTTTTACTAAATGATGAAACCTCGTTCTCTTTTCCTGCATCAATCTGATTGAGTGTACCGTGAAACGCAATCATTGGCAGTGTAAACGCAAAGGTGAGTATGATTAAAGCTAAAAAAGCAAAAATTTTAGCTTTCATTAAACTTGGGTGCATGATATGTCCTTCTATGAATTCTTAAAAAACTTATTTATAACTAATTATAAAGTTAATTATAGACTTTTTTGATTATATCTAAATTGCTACATAAAAGTTAATGATATATGTCAATTTTTAATGGGGAAGAGTGAAGGAGACCCTTCACTCTTAGAAATAAGTACCTATTCTGTTTAGAATAAGTTCGCATTCTCATCGACCCATTTAAGGTATTCGATGATGTTTTTCACTTCTTCTTCATTCATATGTTGATTAGGCATTTTTAGATTGAAGTAATCTATCATACTTTTCACATATGGATCGTTATATTTAGATGCTGGGTCAAGTATAAAATCTTTTACCCATTTCTCTGCATTTTCATGTCTTAAAAGAACACCTGTTAAGTCTGGACCAGATGAAACTTTACCAATAACATGACATCCGCCACATCCACCTTCACCAAATGCTCTCTCACCGGCTTCAGCAGCAGGAGATTGTTTCGTTGCAACTTTTTTCACAAGTAAATCTTTGGCACGAATACCAACATCGGCAGTTTTAACCATGTATTGCCAAATCATATTTTCAAAAAGAACGGCTTTTTCATAATCTCCGGCTTTTACAGCTTTGTCAGATAATTTTTTCTGTTCAGGAATTTTGCCATACTGATCAAGTGCATCTTCAACAAGTGCTTTCACAGTTGGATATTTCTCATAATGATTCGCTTTTAAGAACTTCACAACTGATTGGATAACAGCATCTGTAGCAGCATTTACAGCAACAGTTTTGTCATACTCAGCTTTCAATTCCGCTTTAGACATTTTTTTCATTTTAAGTTTTTGAGCACTTACATATTTTTTGTTAGGATCTTTAACCATCATGTAACCCATCATTTCTAAGTGAAGTGCAGAACAGAACTCTGTACAGTAGTAAGGGAAAACACCCTCAATATCTGCTTTGAATTTCAATTCAGCAGTCTCACCCGGCTCGAGTGAAGCATGAATGTCAAAGTTATCGACTGTAAAACCATGTGTCTCATCTTGCGCACGTTCAAGATTTGTTAAGTAAATAGTTACCGTATCCCCTTTATTCACTGTAATTCTCTCAGGATTAATGTGAGATCTTACAAGAGTTGCATAAACATAAACATTTTTACCTTTTCTAACAATTCTCTCTTGACCAGCTAAAGTTTTACCAATATGTGGCTTCCCAGTTTTAGTATTTGTACCCATTTTATATCGTACTTCAGGGTGTAATTTACTCGCACGAATAGCAACTGCTTGATGTGGTTCACCTAAAGGTAAAGGCATGTCAACAAGCATATCCATTTTTTTACCGCTTACATCGATCAACTGATGATTTTGTGGATGCAGTGGACCAACAGGATCAAATCTGTCAATTGCTAATTTGTTCAAAGAGATAATGTATTTTCCTTGAGGATCAGCAGATTTTCCTTCCATACCACATAAGTGACCAACATTGTAGTGTACATTTACTTTATCAAGAACTTTCAATTTTTTATAGTTCCATTTTACAATTTGAGAATCAACATAAAGTGACGTGTATATCTCACCATCAACATTAGAGTATTGGTTATGCAGTGGCCCAAGACCTAGCTCTACCTGACCATGAAGAGCTTTCTTCATATCTAAAATAGGAATCCCATATGGATCTTTTCCTGCATACTCATGATTTTTAATTAACTTTTTGATTTTACTCCATTTATAGACTGAAGCGTGTGTATCGAGTTTTCCACAAACCGTAATGTACTCACCATCAGGAGAAACATCCACACCATGTGGTGATTTTGGTTCAGGAATCAAAAAGAGTGCATCATTTTTTACAGCCACGCTCATAGGAATTACTCTGATACCATTGATCATTTTATAGTTTTTCTTATTTTTAGCGAGCTGCGCTAATTTCTTCCAGTTGTATACATGTAAAAAGTCAGTATCATTTCTTGAACAACCTGCTTCAAACGGAGGCATACCAACTTCTATACCACCTGTGTACATTTCAGAGTTAAATGAGTTTGTAAAGCCCCATCCATAAGAAGCACCTTTACCAGCATCACTTAAATCCTGCATATATGGAGGCAGTTCAAGAACAAAAGAGTCCTTTGGTTTAATACGACCAATTTTTGAATCAAATTTCCAAAGTGTCACACCCCCACGGTATGTCTCTTTATACTCCTCGATTGGATGATAGTTATTATCAAACGGTGCAGCATACTGAGATGCTTCTAAAATATATTCTGAATTTGGTGTAAAAAATGCTCCACCATGCTCAGATTTAAAAACAGGATTCACAACAATCTGCTTTGTCTCAAAATCTTTTAGGTCAATAACTGCAACACGAGGATTTGCCTTGTCATTAATTACGAGCCATTTACCATCATACTTTCCGTCTTTTTCTGAAAGTGCCGGATGGTGAGTATCTCCCCAGTTAATCTCACGACCGCGGATATTCCCCTGTCTTAAAACCTTCTTTGAATCTTCATCATATCCGTACCCTTGCCATGGTTCTGGCGTAAATACAGCGATATACTTTAAGATTCTCATAGTTGGAACACCATAGACAATCATCTGTCCAGACTGTCCACCTGAACTAAAAACGATGAATTCATCCCTGCCACCACTTGGTGTATATGTTTTAGCAGCATGAATAACATCTTTTTCTGTTAACCCCCTTGCCTTCATAACTTTTTGTAACTCTCCGCCTATAGCAGCAGACGCAACTGTAGCAGCTATAGAGGTACTTACAACAAGTGAAAGCAGCTTACTTAAATGAGTAGCCATTTTATTCTCCTTCATTTCATTTTGAGAATTTTCTCAAATGATAGAAAAATAATAATACACAAATGGCGTGAAAAATTTGACTCAGGTCAAATTGTTTAATTAATTTTATTTTTTAAAGTTTTGTAGCTCTTTTTTAAGATTTTGCAGTCTCTGTGCACTCAAACTGAGCTCATCGAGTGTTTCTATGAGAATATCCTCTTTTTTAATGAGCTCTTTATCCAAAGACTCGCCCTCTTGCATTATTGAAATCAATTCAATCAAATCTTCAATGTTCTTTTCTATATCTTCTAAAGACTCTACACTTTTTTCAATGGCATTCGAAGAAGTATCAATAGATCTATCAATTTTTGAAATCAAATAGTTAAAGTCATTGAGTGCTTCAGAGACATCTGCTACATTTGCTTCTACTTCAATAGGTTTCACGCCCTGCACGGTCGATTTTCGAATAATATTTTTAGATGTGTGCAAAAACTTTTGAACAAAGAGAAGGAGACCTTTAAGCTGTGTAAAAAGATAGACAAGCAGTAAAAGTAAGACAACAAATAGAGCAATCTGTATTGTTTTATCTCTACTTTTCAAGGCATCATAATACTTTTTATGCATCAAAATAAGTTTATCAAACGCAACAACAAGATCTAAGTTTGCATTGTATATATCACTAACAAGTTTTTCTTGAATAATATTCGTATAACCATTATGTACTTTACTTACATCTCGAAATTTTTGAACAAGTAGATAAAATTTGTTCCACAAACGAATAATTTTTTCTGTCTGTTTACGTATCTGTTCATCATCCAGTTCACCAAGTATCTCTTCTTTATGGTTTACGTTTTCGACAAAAGCGGCTATTGATTCATTGAGTTGTTTCGTAGAAGCATGCTTATTATTATAGATATAAAATATATTTTTTGATATCTCTTGGGTGAAAGCCTTTTGTTCATTTATAACTTTAAGCAGATTGAGATTAGCATCATTTTCCTGTGCTATATGCTTTGAATAGAATGCCAAAAGTAATGAAAGCACAAATATCAATGCACTCAGAAATTTTATCTTATCCATCTGCTTTATCCTTATAAATTTCTTCTAATGCCTGCACATTCAAAACTTTCACCTTTCCCTGTATTATATCAATAATATTATTGCGTTTTAGCCTATTCAAAACTCGAGACAGTGTTGCCGGTTGAATATGCAGCATTAATGAGATGTCATGACGCTTAAGTTTATTGAACATCGCAAGGTCTTCACGCAACATCATACTCACTTTTGAGACTGCATCAAAAATAAACTCTCTATTTATCAATGACTGCATCTGTAAAGAGCGTTCTAGAAGTGCAGAGCTGAATTGATGACATAAGAGTTGTTTATCCAAAAATTCCTCTTTAAATTTTTTATAATTAATTTTAAGCAGATGAGAATCTTCGATAAAGGAAATATTTGAAAAAGAGAGTAAAGTATTGCCTTGTATATTGGAAAGCTCTGATATCATAGAATTTTCATAGATATAATAAAGAAAAATTTCATTATCATGCTTATCAAGCTTGTAGGCTTTGGCTAAACCTTTGACTAAAAAACAGAGTTCATGGCTCTCTTGACGTTCGTAATAAAGAATATACTCTTTTTCATAGTGATGCAAAGTAGCAAAAGAAGAGAGTTTCTCTATTTGCTCTTCATTCAGTGTATTGAAAAAATCTTGCTCTTTAATAGTATCTTTAAGGGACAAAAACAGACCTAATTCGCAGCTAAATTTTTACATCGCTCTTTTGTCACATCAAAACGGAAAAGTTGCTTTTTACTCTTAGCACTGACATAAATATAAGAAGTGTTAATGCCTGCATCTAAAAATCTTGCTGATGATTGACATACCCCACGTATAACAACTCGTTGCATACGAGTATGGTCCTCTTTTATAATACTTTCATCACTTTTGTCAGCTGTATTTATGACAAAAGTATATACTAATGTAGCATCCCTATTTTTCACTGATTGAAGAGTCGTATAGTTATCTATTTTTTGAGGAAGTGTTTTTGAAAGCTCTTTTGCAGCTAAAGAGGCAATTAATACTTTTTGTTTTTTTAATTCTTCTTGTGGAAACTCTCTGGTTTGCATTTGCACATCTTTAGCAAATAAAGATGTAACAAGCAATAACAAACTCCATTGTAAAAAACATTTTTTCATTCTTTTCTCCCTTACTTTGAGAAATTATACTCTCTAAAGCAGTAGAAAAGAATAATATATGTCAATAAAATAGAGTTATTTTTTAGGCACCACGTACATATTGTAGTAACGACCCTCAAATTTTGGTGGTTTTTCCATCACAGCGATGTCCTCAACCATAGGCCATACTTGTTCAAGTACTTCACGGGCAGCTTCAGGATGCGCCATCTCACGACCACGTAAAAATACTCTAAATTTCACATGGTAACCTTTTTCAAGGAATTCACGTGCATGTTTTACTTTGTAAGCGATGTCATTTTCTGCAATTTTTACAGAAAGTTTAATCTCTTTGACAACAATCTTGACTTGATTTTTACGTTGTTCTTTGAGTTTTTTCTCTTCTTGGTATTTAAACTTACCATAATCCATGATCTTAGCAACAGGCGGTTTAGCATTTGGTGCGATAAGAACTAAATCTAGTCCCAACTCATTTGCTTTTGTCATAGCTTCATCAGTAGAGACAATCCCTAGAGACTCCCCACCATCTACATTACATCTTACTTCAGGAACACGGATGTCATCATTCATGATGACGCGGTCTTTGTTTTTACTCAAAAATTTACCTCATTTATTTTAGTTTGTATAAGCTTCAAGAATTCCTCTTGGCTTAAGTTATACTGCTCTCTAGTGCGTCTGTCACGAACAGCCACTGTTTTGTTAGCTATCTCTTCATCGCCTACGACAACTATCATAGGAACACGAGTTTTCTCAGCAGTTCTGATTCTTTTGTTTAAAGAATCATTTTTCGCATAGATCTCACTATCGGCATTAATGTCAATAAGTTTATCTGATAATTCCTTAGCGTATTCTTTATGTGACTCCGCAACAGGAACAATCGCAACTTGTGTAGGAGCAATAAACATCGGAAACTCTCCGGCATAGTGCTCAGTCAAAATTCCGATAAAACGCTCAAATGAACCTAAAATAGCACGGTGAATCATAACAGGCTGGATTTTGTCATTCTCTTCGCCGTTATACTCAAGTTTAAAACGCTCAGGAAGATTAAAATCTAACTGAATTGTTCCACACTGCCACTCACGCCCAATAGCATCTGTGATTTTAATGTCGATTTTTGGACCGTAAAATGCCCCGCCGCCCTCATCTATCTCATAAGCGAGTTGGTGTTTGTCCATCGCACTTTTGAGTGCATTTGTTGAGATTTCCCACACTTCATCACTTCCGACTGCTTTGTCTGGACGAGTAGATATCATCATTTTATAATCAAACTCAAACGTTGACATAATTTTATCTACAAAATCAACTACTTCTATGATCTGCTCTTCGATCTGGTCAGCACGACAGAAGATGTGTGCATCATCTTGAGTAAATTCACGTACTCTAAAAAGACCATGCAGTGCGCCTGTCAGCTCATGACGGTGAACAACACCATATTCAAAGTACTTAATCGGCAGGTCACGGTATGAGTGCAGTTCATCTTCATAGACTTTAATATGCCCTACACAGTTCATCGGTTTTACCCCAAACTCAAGCTCATCAATATGCGTAAAGTACATATTTTCACCATAGTTTTGGTAATGCCCTGATGTTTTCCACAAATCTGAACGCAGCATTTCAGGTCCACGAACAGGCTCATAGCCGCGTTTACGGTGTGCTTTAAAAAGCAGTGACTCTAAACGAGCACGGAGTCGTCCACCGGCCGGCAGCCAAATAGGAAAACCAGCCCCAACCTCTTCACGGAAAGTAAAGAGTTTCATCTCATTTCCAAGTTTACGGTGGTCACGCTTTTCAGCTTCTGCCATCATATCCATGTACGATTTCAGTGCATCTTTCGTTGCAAACGCAATACCATATATACGAGTAAGCATTTCATTTTTAGAATCACCACCAAGATAAGCACCAGAAATTTTTGTAAGTTTAAAATAACGAATAAGCCCAATATTTGGAAGGTGTGGCCCACGACAAAGGTCTTCAAATTCACCTTGTTTGTAAATGCTCACATCTTCATCAGGGATCATATCAAGAACAGCTTGTTTGAGATGGTCATCTTTAAACTTCTCACGTGCCTCATCTTTAGAGATTACATAACGCTCAATCGGGTACTTTTTCTTTGCAAAAGAGAGCATCTGCTTCTCGATTTTTTTCAAGTCTCCCTGCCCTATCTCAGCCGAAGTTTTAAAGTCATAATAAAAACCTTCATTGACAGTTGGCCCTACATAGAACTCTGCATCTGGATAGAGTGACTTAATAGCTTGTGCCATAAGGTGTGCTGTTGAGTGACGCAGAACTTCTAGTGCCTCTTTCGAGTTATCTAGTTCTATCTCTTCACCCTTAAGTCCGAGTTCCTGTGCTGTTTGTAAGTCTACTATATCATCATTATATTTTATTGCTATTGCGCTCAATTTTATTCCTATAATTCAGTTTTTAATACTGCACCGTTTGATGCGTTTGATACAAGAAGCTGGTAACGTTTAAGCCATTTCGATTTGACTTCATTTTTATACGGTTTGTATGCTTCTTTTCTTTTTGCAAGCTCTGCTTCGTCAACATTGAGTTGTAAAATGTGTTTATCAACATCGAGCTCTATCTCATCACCATCTTCAATGAGCGCTATAAGTCCACCCTCAGCTGCTTCAGGAGAGACATGCCCTATCGAAGCACCTTTCGTTGCACCGGAAAAACGACCATCTGTAATGAGTGCAACACTCTCACCAAGTCCCATACCTTGAATAAGTGCCGTAGGGGCTAGCATCTCTTGCATACCAGGGCCACCTTTAGGGCCTTCATAACGAATGACAACAACATTACCAGGTTTTACTTTACGTGCCATAATACCTGCAATTGCCTCTGGTTGTGAGTTAAAACAGATAGCAGTCCCTTTAAAGTGTCTCATCGAGTCAACAATTCCAGCCGCTTTGATAACCGCACCTTCTTCGGCCAAGTTTCCAAACAAAATTGAAAGCCCGCCAACAGGAGAGTAAGCATTCTCATTTGTATGGATAATAGAAGTGTCTTTGATTTCAGCATCTTTAATTCTCTCACCAAGTGTTTCACCCGTAATGGTTAAAGCATCAAGTTTTAAAATATCTCCACGGCGAGAGACCTCTTTCATTACTGCGTTTACTCCACCTGCATCGTCAATATCTTTCATATGAACAGTTGTTAATGATGGAGAAATCTTTGCGATATGTGCAACTTTTTCAGCAATAGCATTAATGTTTTCAATTTTAAAATCGACATCAGCCTCTTTTGCAATTGCCAACATATGAAGTACCGTATTTGAGCTTCCACCCATTGCCATATCTACTGTAAATGCATTATGAACAGCTTTTTCATTTAAAATATTTTTAAAGTTATACTTTTCATTGTTTTCCATCTTTGCGAGTTCAACAATACGTTTTGCAGCTTTTTTAACCATAGCAATACGCTCAGGAGTCATCGCAAGTACAGTTCCATTACCCGGAAGTGCAATTCCCATCGCTTCACAAAGTGTGTTCATAGAGTTTGCAGTAAACATACCAGAACAGCTTCCACCACTTGGGCACGCTTCACACTCTATCTCATGCAACTCTTCTTCGCTCATTTTTCCATCATTAAACTGACCAACCGCTTCAAACGCAGTTGCAAGATCAATTGGAGTACCATCTTTTTTATGTCCTGCAGGCATTGGTCCACCAGAAACAAATATAGTAGGAACATTCACACGAAGTGCTCCCATTATCATACCCGGAACGATTTTGTCACAGTTGGGAATACAGATCATTGCATCTAACTTATGTGCGTTCATTACAGTTTCAATGGAGTCTGCAATAATTTCACGAGACGGTAGAGAGTAAAGCATACCATCATGCCCCATCGCAATCCCATCATCAACACCAATCGTGTTAAATACGAAAGGAACACCACCGGCTTCACGGATCGCCTCTTTTACAATCTCCCCATACTCATGCAAGAAAAAATGCCCTGGAATAATATCAATGTAAGAGTTTGCAATCCCAATAAAAGGCTTGTCAAAATCCTCATCTTTTAATCCCGTTGCACGTAACAGTGAACGGTGCGGCGCTTTATCAAAGCCTTTTTTTATAATGTCACTTCTCATAAGGTATTCCTTCATTTTATAATGATCTTACTATTATTTTATAAATTTTCGCAATTATAGCACTTTTTTACTATTTTTGGCTAAAAACTCTTTACAAACAAAAAATAAATCGCTATAATTCCGGCTCACTTACAAATTGTAAGCGAAAAATTGCGGGAATAGCTCAGTGGTAGAGCACAACCTTGCCAAGGTTGGGGTCGCGAGTTCGAACCTCGTTTCCCGCTCCATTTAATTTATACATTATAAAGCAGAGACACCCGATGCCCGGGTGGCGAAATCGGTAGACGCAGGGGACTTAAAATCCCCCGGTAGCAATACTGTGCCGGTTCAAGTCCGGCCCCGGGCACCATGATGATAAAACGAAACTGGTGCCATCGCCAAGTGGTAAGGCCGCAGCCTGCAAAGCTGCTATCCCCAGTTCAAATCTGGGTGGCACCTCCAGTTTTATAGTCAACCTTTCTAATACAACGTGGATCTTTGGCAGAGTTGGTCGAATGCACCGGTCTTGAAAACCGGCGAGGGTCATACCTCCCAGGGTTCGAATCCCTGAGGATCCACCATTTTTCACACCTTTACTATTTTATTTCCCGATCAATCACATTCTCTATAAACTGACATAACTCTTTTTCAACTTTCTTTGTATTTTCATCTTTCACTATACTTTTATGAAACGCAGCTATCTTTTTTTCTTCATCTCTTTGAAAACTCCACTCTGTACCAAAATGCCAAGAGTCGGGATTTTTTGGTATTACTATAACTTCTCTGTTGGCATGACCGTGTTTGATAAGGCGATAGAGATGTTCAAGAGAACGCTTGAGTAAAACAAATGTCGCATTATAATTTTTCGCATCCATTTTATGGATAATTTTATGCTTTGAAATGATGTATGAAGCAAATTTCTCACCTATGACATAAGCAGATTTTGCTCCTATAAGTCCGCCAACAGTTGCCGCAACAGCAGTAGAAATACCACCGTCAAAAAGAGCTATGGGAGCAACTGCCGCGCCACTTCCTATGGCTCCCACACCAGCACCAATGATCGCCAAACGGTTTTTTGTAAGTCCTAAATTAACACTCTCTTTTGCATCTATCTCAGCACGCTCATCGAGTACCTTTATTTGGTAATAGCCCCATATTTTCTCTACTACGTTTTTGCCGTTTTTCTCTATTTCATAAATGCCATTTTGGTATTTTTTCAGTGCTCTCTCTTTCAGAGTCTCATCTACCTCTTTTTCTTTGAACTGCATAACAGATTCAAACTGTAAAATCTCCACTATCATCCCTGCAATCTCTTTAGCACTCAGACTTTTCTTCTCTTGATAATGCACCCGATGCAGATGTAAAAGCTCATCTAAGAACTGTTTTTGCTGCAATGTTGCATCTACCGTGTAGAGATTTTTATAAATTGTGTCAATATTTTCATAACTACTGTTAAGCGGATTAATAGGATGAATATTTGTCAGTTTATACTTGTGTAGTGCCTCTTGCCATTCCTGAGTATAGTCTTGCTTTTGAATTTTATTTAGCAGTATCAAAACCGGTTTTTTTAAAAACTGTAGTATCTCAAATTCATAGCCTATGACATTTTGATTATAACGCTGTGAGACATCTATGACAAATACTATAAAATCACTTGCAAGTACTGCGCGGATAATTTCAATATCTTTTTGCATCCCTGCATCTTCGCTGTATTGTGATATAAAAGCATCAAGCACCCCATGTCCAAAATATTCGCTTCTTTGCTCTTTTATAAAAGCAACAATTTTCTTTGCCTGCTCAAAGCCTGGAGTATCAAAAAAGTTGCACACCACTTTTTGTTTATAATAGTAACTGTACTGCAATGCTTTTTTCGTTGTTCCAACACTTTTTGAGACTTCAATACGGTCATCAAAAGTAAGTGCCGATATCATACTACTTTTGCCGTTGTTTGGTTTGCCTATAAAAGCAAAAGTGGGCGCGTTATTTTTCATTATACAACCTTATACGGTAGTCATTTATGGTCTCATTGATCTGTTTTTGCCACTCTTCATAAAGATAGTCTCCCTTATATGCTTTTTGAACAACACCATCCTTTTCAACTAAAGGTATGACCCATATTTGGCGAACTCTATTTGTTTCTAGTATGCTAAGCATATCACCTTTAAAAGTATTGTCTGGAAGTGTTTGTGCAGAAGCTACAACAATGACAAGATTTTGCAGTTTTTCAAGCGTTTTATTGTCTTCTTGTTCAGCACCATAGAGGGCAAAACTATGATACGCTGCG
>Ga0256831_1000336_pt1 | contig 24894 bp, 21 predicted proteins | sample 132544metaG_FD_189087 | JGI IMG/M metagenome (GOLD analysis project Ga0256831, IMG submission 189087) | Hydrothermal vent microbial communities from Lau Basin, Pacific Ocean - 132-544 | ecosystem: Environmental > Aquatic > Marine > Hydrothermal vents | place: Pacific Ocean: Lau Basin | collected... | reverse complement strand
GTGCTAAATATTGGCACAAAATTCGGGGAAAGGTAATATTTTACCGCCGTATTTCATCTATCGAAAGATAAAGAGATGTTTAGATATTAGACGCGAGATAACAATATTTGTAAATTATTCTTGCAGCTTTCCTGTTTTCCCTTAAAGTTCGTTTCAAATCTTTATTTCTAAACCCCGATGCAAACGACGACTTAATGACAACAATACTAATCCCTTTATTGGTAAATTTCACATGGCTCACTTCATAATTCGGGTTGGTACAATACTTAATAGATTTCTAGAGGAATTAAAACTTTTGGGTTGCCAGTCAGCGGGATGCCCCGATGTTACTTTTGCCCTATCGGGCGGATTTTACTTTTTGGCTTAGTCCAAAAAGTAAACAAAAAGCCCAAGGCTGCGTTCGCTTCACTCGGAAAAGCTACGCAATAACGACTAAAAATCCTGAACTCCCTCCAATACATTGGAGCTCCTCAAACAGCAGGATTTTTTTAACGTCGTTATCACTTGTTTTCCGGCTCACCGACCGAGGCCGTCACCGCGGACTGGATTTCTGCAAATGCTTTGGGTCGATCCAAAGAGTATGCCCTCCAATAGGGGAAAAGCCGATTCATTAAATTTTAAATTGCCCCATCAACTCGAAAGTTGAATTGATTCTTTCACATTCTCTATTGCTCTGAAAATGGCGATTACTTTACTTTTCTTATTTTTATAGGAAAGAGAATCTTTGTATTGGGCTTAAATGAAATCTACTTTAACACAATATATTTCAATCACACAGCTCTTTCGAGCGAAATGTTGCAAAGCCTGGGTTTTGTGGTTGCGGCAGAGCGGAAAGACTGTCCGGACGCCCTAAAAAAAATCAAACTATTTTGTTAAATAATATTAATATGCACAACTAAATTGCACGGCTATCGTACTGTAACTAATTATTTAAATCGTACTACATGAAACAATTTATTTTAGCTTTTATACTGGCAACTGCTGCGTTTCGGGGTTTTGCCCAAAACGGAACGCTAAAACTGACAATTACCGGAATTGAGAATAGAAATGGCACAGTTGAAATTGGAGTTTTCGACAATAAAAATTCGTTTCCTGATGAGGGGAAAGAGTTTAAAGGCGTGTCGGTTAAGCCGCAAAAAAAGGGGAATTTAGTTGCGGTAATTAAAAATATACCAGCCGGTTTTTATGGCATTGCAGTTTGGCACGACGAGAATGGCAACAAAAAAATGGATAAAAATCTTTTTGGGATTCCGAAAGAGAAATATGGTTTTTCGAAAAATATTTATGGCCGGTTTGGCCCGCCCGATTTCGATAAGATTGCTGTAAAAGTTACCCCTGAACAAGTTGTAGAGTTAACCATTAACTTAAAGTAGTTAGCGCTGTTTACAAGTTGTTTGGCGCGTGGCAGCAAAATTAAGAAACCGGGGCAGGAAGACTACTGCAACAGCGCTCTTACCTTTACAGAAATATCTTTCCCATCGGCTTTTCCGGCAAGTTTTTTCGATGCAATTCCCATCACCTTTCCCATATCTTTCATTGTGGTTGCCCCCACCTGGTCGATAATTGCTTTTACTTCGGCAGTTAACTCTTCATCCGACATTTTTTCGGGAAGATACTCTTCGAGAACTGCAACCTGCGCCATCTCCTGTTCAAATAAATCGTCGCGGTTTTGCTCTTTATAAATTTTTGCCGAATCGCTACCCTGTTTAGCGAGTTTCGAGATGATTTTAATTACCTCTTCATCGGACAATTCGGCTGTTGCTCCTTTTGCTGTTTTGGCTTCGAGCATCACTTTTTTAATGTTGCGAAGTACCTGAAGTTTCTCTTTTTCGCGGGCTTTCATTGCCGTTTTAATGTCGTTGTTTATTTGTTCGAATAGTGCCATAATAGTTGTTTTTAATCGACCTGATCGTGCAGGTACGAGTTTTTATCTGAAATTTTATTGTCTTTTGTAACCGATAGTTTCGATATTTTTTTTTTGATTTGCGACCCGTTCATTTTTATTTGTCGCCGCTTGTAGGCGGGAATTTTCTCGAGTTCATCTACATCTTCGTCGCTTAAATTGGAGTAGTCGCGCGGTAACGGAACTCCTGCCGATGCTGCTCGTGTTTTGGTAGTTGACGGGTAGAGCGATTTAAAATCGTCCATCTCTTTTTCTCTCTCTTTTTCAATGTCGAATTCGACAAAACCGTCGCCTTTAATAAGGAGTTCGTTCTTTTTCTCCTCGTCGGTTTGGGTGGATTGTACAACCTTCCCGTCGGTAAGATTTGTTGCAATTACGGTAACCGAGAGTGCGTCGTTAAGCGATTCCTCTTTGCCGTTTCCCCAAATAATATTGGCATCGTAAACCGCCCGGTTTTGAATGTGCTCAATAATTTCGTCGATTTCGGCCATTGTTACTTCGTTGTTTCCCGATGTAATATTTATAAGAATATCTTTTGCTCCACGAATGTCGTTATTATTGAGCAGAGGTGAATTTAACGCGTTTTTAATGGCCTCAATTGCACGATTTTCGCCATCGGCAACTCCTGTTCCCATAACGGCCAGGCCGCTGTTTCGCATAACGGTTTCCACGTCGGCAAAATCGACATTAATATAACCGGGAACGGTAATGATTTCGGCAATTCCTTTTGCGGCAGTGGCCAAAATATTGTCGGCCATTGCAAATGCTTTCGAGATGGCAAAATCGCCGTACATTTCCCGAATTTGCTCGTTATTTATTATTAACAACGAGTCGACATATTTTTCGAGCTCTGCAATTCCTTCGGCAGCCTGTTTAACTCTTCGGCGCCCCTCGTTTCTAAAAGGAATTGTTACAATGCCAACCGTTAAATATCCGGCCTCTTTACACGCTTTTGCAATTATGGGTGCACCTCCCGTTCCGGTACCACCGCCCATTCCTGCGGTAATAAAAACCATTTTTGTATTTTCCGAAAGAGCCTCTTTTACATCTTCAATATTTTCGAGGGCTGCTTTTTCGCCAATTTGCGGTTTATTTCCTGCTCCGCGTCCTTCGGTTAACGATGCTCCCAATTGTACCCGCACCTGAACCGGACTCGATTCCATTGCCTGTGCATCGGTATTACAAATTACAAAATCAACGTCGCGAATTCCCTGTTCGTACATATGATTTACGGCATTGCCGCCACCGCCTCCAACTCCTATTACTTTTATTTCAGCTCCGGGTGTCTCCTGAAATGAAAAGTTTGCCAATTCTTCACTCATTTTCTCTTCTGTTTAAGGTTTCAATTAGTCCAATAGCTCATCGTCACTGTCGCCCTCGTTAAATAATCTTCCAAAATTTTTATAAAACCAACTGTCTATATTCGATTCGGCAACAGGCTCGTCGGGTTTCTCTTTTCGTTTTTTCTTACGTCGCTCTTTTCTCGATTCGGCCGGTTTCTCTTTTTTCCCTTTCTCTTTTACTTTAAAGAATCCCGAATCGACCGGTTCAAATTCATTTTCATCTTCTTCCTGCTCAAAAAGAGGTTCAATCTGAACTTTCTCCTCTATATTCTCTACAACTTCTTCGGGCTCCAATTCCTTGTCGAGTTCAAAAACTTCCGGCTCTTTTTTGGGTTGAAGAATCTGATTCGGGTTGGTAACAAATCCGGTGGCCAGAATGGTAACACTTACTTTATCGCCCAACGATTCATCGTAGCCATTTCCCCAAATAATATCGGCTTCCTGTCCGGCTTTCTCCTGCAATGTTTCTATAATTTCGCCAATCTCGCCAATACGAATTTCCTCTTTCCCCGAGATAATGTTCAGAAGGATATTTTTTGTTCCGAAAATGTCGTTGCTATCCAACAGCGGCGATTCGAGTGCTTTGTTCACGGCGTCCATTGCGCGTCCTTCGCCCGAGGAGAATCCGGTGCCCATAATAAACACTTTGCTGTTGTGCATTACGGTATGCACATCGGTGTAGTCGATATTTACATTGCCGTGTACGGTAATTATTTCGGCAACACCTTTCACAGCGGTTGCAACAATGTTATCGGCCATTTTAAACGCTTCGCGTGCCGGTAAATCGCCATAAATATTGTGCAGTCGCTGATTGCTAATAACCAACATACTATCGACAAATTCGCCAAGTTTTTTTATTCCCTCCATTGCCTGTCCGTACCGTTTTTTCCCTTCGGCGGGCGACGGAATAGTAACAACAGCAATGGTAAGAATATTTAACTCGCGAGCCAGACTTGCAATTACAGGGGCGGCACCGGTTCCGGTTCCTCCTCCCATTCCGGCAGTAATAAACAGCATTTTTGTATTATCCTGCAAAACGGCTTTAATATCTTCGTAATTTTCGCGTGCCGATTCTTCGCCCATTTCGGGTTTGTTGCCTGCTCCTCTTCCTTCGGTTAATGTTACTCCCATTTGAATTTTTACCGGCACCGGACTCGATTCGAGCGCCTGCGCATCGGTGTTACAAATAAGATAATCTACTCCTCTTATTCCCTCTTCGAACATATGGTTTACAGCATTGCAACCACCGCCTCCCACGCCCACAACTTTTATTATTGATGATGCGCTTTTGGGAAGCTGAAAGTTTACTAATTCCTCGGACATATCTGTTGTTTTTAATTCATTGCCAAATCATCATTTTCGTCTTCAAAAAAATCGAGTGCTCCCTGAACGGCTTTTCCCAAAAGAGGAATAAATTTGAATCCTTCTTTTCTGTTTTTCGATTTTCTTCTCTTCTTATTCACCGGATTTGCCGATTTGTTTACAACCAAACTTAACAACCCCAGTGCGGTAAAATAGCTACTGTCGTGTATCATTTCTTTATCGCCAACCGGATTAAAAGCGAGATTTGCAATTCTTGCATCTTTTCCGGTGCGGTATTTTACAAGCGAGCTAAATTGCTCGAGTTTCGATGTTCCGCCGGTTAATACAACCCCGGCACCCAGTTTTTCTTCTACTCCCGACTTTTCAACTTCGAGGTTTACACTATCCATAATCTCTTCCAACCGGGCCTGAATAATGTAGGCGAGGCTACGAAACGAAATCTCTTTCGCCTCTAAATTACTGTGAACAGGAATGGTTACCACTTTCTGGTCGTCGGCAAAATCGCCAAGTGCACCCCCATATTTTACTTTTAGCTGCTCGGCCCATTTCAGCAAAATGGCACACCCCTCTTTAATATCTTTGGTAACCACACTGCCACCAAACGGAATTACCGCGGTGTGTGCCAGCATCGATTCGTGATAAACAGCAATATTTGTTGTGCCGGCGCCCATATCGAGAACAATGGCGCCCATCTCTTTTTCGTCGTCGGTAATTACAGCTTCGGCAATTGCCAGGGTTGAAAGTGTAATCTCGCCCATTTCAACACCAATTTTATCGAAAACGCGGTGCAGGTTTGCAATGTATTGTTTTGGCATTACCACCAGTTTATAATAGGCCTCTATTTTCCGGCCGGTTACCCCCACCGGGTTTTGTACAATAATTTCGTCGTCGACAACAAACGATGTTGGAATTACCTGAATAATCGTATAGTCTTGCTCGAACTCCGTTTTTTGTACTTCGTTGTACAGATGCTCGACATCGAACTGCGAAACAACTCCATCGTCGGAGGTAAATCTCGATTTATGAAAATCGATGGTTTTCATATGCTGGCCGGCATAAGCAATGGCAGCTGTTTCAATCTTCTCGTCGAGTTTTTCTTCCAACTCCGACAAACAATTTCCAATAGAGTTTGCCGCCTCCTCGATGTTGTAAATCACACCGCGCTTAACTCCTTTTGCAAATCCTTTTGCATAAGCAACAACTTCAATTTTACCTTGCTCGTTTTTCAACCCGGCAAGTGCTGCTATTTTCGAAGTACCAATATCGATAACAACCGAAAGATTACTTTTTGAAACCATAATTTATCTCTTTTTTGCAACTACCTGATTTTTATATTTCAGACTAATTCGCGTGTATTTATTCCAGTTATTTTTTGCCAGAACCTGTTCGTAAAACGCCTTCATTTTTTGAAGCTTTTCACGATAATTATTCAACGTTCCAAACTCAATTATATGTTCGCCAACAAGTGGTATTAAAAGCACATCGCCATCTTTTGCCACGTAAACCTGTTCAATTTGAGCATTCCAGAACTCATTGTTTTTCAGATATAAAACAAACGGCAATAACTCCGATTTCGCATATTTTTCGGTAAAAAAACCGGTGGTAACCAAAACATTGGCCGTATAGTTTTGCGAGATTGGAATTTTATTTCCGAGCTCGTCTAAATAGTAACTTCCATTGTCGGACATTACCCGAACAACCGGCACACGATGTTTTACACGAACAGTTAAAACTCCTTTATAAAGTGTGCTGTCTTTTACCATCACTTTGTAAACTTCGGCATTAAATATTGCCGGATGTTTTTCTACCGCAGCCTCAATTTTTTCGGCATTAATTTTATTAAGTTTTTTCCCTAACAGCGATTTATCGCTATTCTTTACAATTCGAATCAATTCGTCTTTATCGACTTTAATAATATCGTTGGAATCAAAATCGACTTCAATGTCGCGGCACACCACATTTCTGCTTTCGTGGGTGGTAAAAGCAAGCGTAACAACAATAAAAAGTATTAGTGCTAAACTTCCTGCTATTTTCAATAATTTCCGAAACATTAATTTTTCTGTTTTAAAATTTCAACAATATCTTTTACCATCCGGTCTATATCACCTGCACCCATCGTAATAACCACCTCTTGCGGGGTTTCGCGCAACATTTGCAAGGTCTGTTCTTTGCTCAATAAAAACTTATTCTGAAGTTTCATTTTATTGAATATCAGTTCAGACGAAACTCCCTCCACCGGCTCTTCGCGTGCCGGATAGAGTGGAATTAAAACGGCACTGTCGAGCAAATCGAGACTTTCGGCAAATGCCGGGGCAAAATCTTTTGTGCGCGAGTAGAGGTGGGGTTGAAAAATGCCCGTTACTTTCCGGTTTTTATAGAGCTCTTTTACCGACGAGATAACCGCTTTCAACTCCTCGGGGTGGTGCGCATAATCGTCGATATAGATGGTTTTTTCGTTTTTCAGTTGCACATCGAAACGGCGTGCCACACCGCTGTAATCTTCCATTCCGGCTTTTATTTGGGTTGCCGAAACACCGGCTAAAAATGCCAATGATGCAGCCCCCACAGCGTTTTCAACATTTATAAGCCCCGGATAATTGGTTTTACATCCGGTAATTGTTCCATCGGGCGTTTTAAAGTCGAACTCATAAAAACCACCCCCGGAATTGAGATGCAAATTTACCGCACAGAAATCGGCATCTTCGTTAATTGAATAGCTATAAATTTGTGCAGAAGTGTGTGCCGCCGCATCAATATCCACACCTTTTTTCAGAACCAGTTTTCCTCCCGGTTTTATTTGTGAAATAAATTTTTGAAACGACTCAACAATTGCCTCTTTGTTGCCATAAATATCGAGGTGGTCGGCATCGACACTTGTAATTAATGCAAGTTGCGGAAACAGTTGATGAAAGGAGCGGTCGAACTCGTCGGCCTCAACAACAATCCACGGCGACTCGCTTTTTGGCAACAGCAAATTGCTGCCAAAGTTTTTGGAAATGCCACCTAAAAATGCTCCGCAACCGTGTTCGGTTTTATTAAGTGTGTTGGCAACCATTGTACTTACCGATGTTTTCCCGTGTGTTCCGGCTATGGCAATTCCACTTTTTTCGTTGCTTATTAATCCCAGTATTTTTGCCCGTTTAAACAACCCGATTGGCTGTGCTTTAAACCACGACAACTCGTTGTGGCTATCGGGTAAAGCAGGGGTATAAACGGCAATTGTTTTTTCGGGGTTCCAGTTTGTGGGAATATTTCTGATATCATCGTCGTAATGAACATCGATTCCTTCGGCTTGTAACTTTTCGGTTAATGGCGACGGAGTGCGGTCGTATCCGGCCACATTCATTCCGTTAAATTTAAAATAACGGGCGAGTGCACTCATCCCAATTCCTCCAATTCCAAGGAAATAAACATTCTCTATATTTCGAAGATTCTTCATTCTTTTACCAGTTTTTCAACCTCGTTTACAATTGTTTTAGTTGCATTGGGTTTGGCCAGTGTTTTTATATTTTCGGCCAGTGTTTTACACCGCTCGTTATTGCCAATTACCTCGAATGCCGTGTCGAACAGTTTTTCCTGTATCTCGTTATCGCGAATTAAAATAGCTGCATTCTTTTCAACCAGTGCCATTGCATTTTTTGTTTGGTGGTCTTCCGAAACATTTGGCGACGGAACCAAAATTGTTGGTTTTCCGACCAGACACAATTCCGATATTGTTCCTGCTCCGGCTCTCGAAACTACCAGTTGTGCAATGGAATATGCCAGATCCATTCGTGTAATAAATTTATGAATTTGCAAGTTCCCGGGTTGGTTCTCTTTTAATTCATTTTTAATATTTTCGAAATAGTAGGCACCGGTTTGCCAAATAACTTTTACGTCAGCTTGTGCAATTTTTTCAATATTTTTCAGTACCGCATTATTAATTGAGCGTGCTCCCAAACTTCCTCCGATAATTAAAATTACCTTGTCGGTTTCGTTTACATTGAAATAGCCGGCAGCCTCTTTTTTGCTTTCGAGTTTTTGAATTAAATTTTCGCGTACCGGATTTCCTGCAAGAATAATTTTCTCTTTCGGGAAAAACCGCTCCATTTTATCGTATGCCACGCAAATTGTTTTTACCTTTTTGCTGAGCATTTTATTGGTAATTCCGGCATACGAGTTTTGCTCCTGAATTAAAGTGGGCACGCCATTTTTTGCCGCTGCCCGTAAAAGCGGGCCGCTTGCATAACCGCCCACACCAATTGCAATTTGCGGATTAAACTCTTTTACAATATTTCGTGCCAGCTGCGCACTTTTTATAAGATTGATAACGAATTTAAAAATTTTGGTGCTCGGTTTACGAGGAAAACCCATTACAGGCAACCCGATTATTTTATATCCGGCAGCCGGAATTTTTTCCATCTCCATTCGCCCCAAAGCACCCACAAACAAAATTTCGCAATCGGGATTTCGCTTACGAATTTCGTTTGCTATCGACAGAGCCGGGAAAATATGTCCTCCGGTTCCGCCGCCACTTAATATTACTCTTTTTAAACTCATTTCTCCATTTCGTAATCTTCGTCAGGTACATTTACCTGAACCGGTGGAAGCTCTTTAATCTCGCGATTTACCTGCGTTTGATAGCTTACACTTAAAATACATCCAAATGCTATTGATGTAAATACCAACGATGTTCCCCCCAAACTTATCCAGGGCAACGGTTGCCCGGTAACCGGTAAAACACCACTCGAAACGCCAATATTAATCATTGCCTGATAGACCAGTATCAGCGTTAATCCGGCAACCATAAATGCCGGGAACGTTCGTGTTGAGCGCCCCACAATTACAATTCCCCGAAAGAAAAAGACCAAAAACAGGAAGATGACGAACATTCCACCAAGCAAACCATACTCTTCAACAATAATGGCAAAAATAAAATCGTTGTAAGCAGCTGCCATATAGTTACTTACATCGGACTGACCGGGACCTTTCCCTACAATTCCACCCGAATAAATGGCCAGCTTTGCATAATCGGCCTGTGTAATTCCTTTTTTCGAATTGGGGTCGCCGTGCCAAAAACGGTCAATTCGCCCTTTTATGGTATGAACACGTGCCGGAGCATTCGGGAACTTGTCGGCAACAAGATAAATCAGTGCAATCATTCCAACACCCACAGCCACCACCGACAGTAAATATTTTAACGGAATACGGCCAATAAACATCATGGTCATAATTGTTGCAAAAAGCAGTGCTGAGGTTGAGAAATCGGATACAAATATTAACCCGCAAACAATTATGGTAAAAATAATAATACGTTTAAAAGCCAGTTTTAAGTCGTTTTTCGTTTTCTGCTTTTTGCCAAGTATTTTTGCCGTAAAAAGTATAAGCGAGATTTTGGCAAATTCGGCCGGCTGAAAAGAGAGCCCTCCCAAACTCAGGGTTCGCCCGCTTCCGTGCGATATTCCACCTACTTTTAACACAAACGCCAAACCCAAAAGTGCAATACTTAAATAGAGTGCATAACTGGCAATTATGGAGTAGAATTTTACCGGCAACACATTCACCATAAACAACATAACGCCAACGCCAACGCCCAAAAAGAACAACTGCCGGATAAGAAATTTAAGTGTATTACCCGAAGCCACACGATAGGCCAAAGCTCCTGTTGAACTGTAAATAATAAGCAACGACAAAATCGACAAGAACAGCAGAACCATCCAAATTACACGGTCGCCTTTAAATATTTTCACAATCGATGCTTTCATTTTTTTACTCCTTTTTTAATATGTTGAATGTGTTTCGCCTTAAAAAACACTTCACATTTCAGAAATCTGTTATAAATTTCTCACCTCTTTTTTAAACTGCATACCACGGTCTTCGTAGTTTTCGAACAAGTCGAAACTGGCACACGCCGGCGAAAGCAGAACGGTATCGCCGTTTCGTGCAAGGTAGTAGGCAGCTTTTACGGCCTCTTCCATACTTGCAGCATCGACAATGTTTTTGACAACTCCTTCGAACGCATCGTGAATTTTAGCATTGCTTTTACCGAGGCATACAATTGCTTTTACCTTTTTCCTTGCCAAATCTTTTAGCATCGCGTAGTCGTTGCCTTTGTCAATTCCACCAACTATCCACACAATTGGTTTTAAAACACTCTCCAGGGCGTACCACGTAGAGTTTACGTTGGTTGCTTTCGAGTCGTTTATAAACTCAATTCCGTGAACTTTTAAAAATCGTTCTAACCGGTGCTCGACACCTGTAAAACTGGAAAGACTTTCGCGAAGCTGGTCATCGCGAATTTCGAAAACCATACTTGCAATTCCCGCTGCCATCGAGTTGTAAGTGTTGTGTTTTCCATGTAATGATAAATCCAGAATAGACATACTGAACTGTTTTTGATTAATATTAATAATTATCCGATTCTCTTTTATTCCTGCTCCGGTTGCAGCCGGTTCGGTTAAACCAAATGGAACTAAAACAGGCTCTATTTTTCTCTTTTTTATTTCGTTTTGAATAATTTCATCGTCGTTGCAATAGATGAAATAATCCTCTTTTGTTTGATTTTGAATTACTCTGAATTTCGAGTCGATATAATTTTGCATATTGTAATTATAGCGGTCGAGGTGGTCGGGAGTAATGTTCAACAGCACCGAAACATCGGCTCTGAAACTGAACATTCCGTCTAACTGAAAGCTGCTGAGCTCGATTACATAGAGGTCGAAATTTTCTTCGGCCACCTGCCAGGCAAAACTTTTTCCAACATTACCCGCCAGCCCAACATTTATTCCTCCATTTTTCAGAATGTGATAGAGCAGCAATGTCGTGGTTGTTTTTCCATTACTTCCGGTAATGCAAATTGTTTTTGCCGAACAGTATTTTCCGGCAAATTCAATTTCCGAAACAACAGGAATTCCGGCCTCTTTCAGCTTTACAACCAGTGGCGCTGTTTCGGGTATTCCAGGACTTTTTACTACCAGCCCGGCTTTTAAAATTCTACTTTCGGAGTGCTTCTCCTCTTCAAAATCAATTTTATAATTTGAAAGAACGTTTTTGTATTTCTGCTTTATCTTCCCCAGGTCGGAAAGAAAAACTTCGTATCCTTTTTTTTGTGCAAGAATGGCTGCTCCAACTCCACTTTCTCCTCCTCCTAATATTGCCACACTCTTTTTCAACCTACCTGATTTTTAAGGTTACAATTGTTAACACCGCCAGAATAATTCCCACAATCCAAAACCGCGTTACAATCTTCGATTCGGGTATTCCTTTTTTCTGATAATGGTGATGAATGGGACTCATTAAAAATACACGGCGACCTGTGCCGGTTTTACGTTTTGTGTATTTAAACCACGAAACCTGAATAACCACCGATAAATTTTCGATAAGAAATATTCCGGCCAACAGCGGTATTAAAATTTCTTTTCTAATAATGATAGAGAAAACGGCAAGAATTCCGCCAAGAGCGAGGCTTCCGGTATCGCCCATAAAAACCTGCGCCGGGTACGAGTTATACCACAAAAATCCCACAGTGGCGCCAATAAATGCAGCAATAAAAACGGTTAATTCGCCAATGTTTGGGATGTACATAATGTTAAGGTAGTCGGCATAAATAACGTTACCGCTAACATACGCCAAAACCGCCAGTGTTGCTCCGCTAATTGCCGAAGTTCCGGTTGCCAGTCCGTCGAGGCCGTCGGTGAGGTTGGCGGCATTAGAAACAGCCGTAATAATTAAAATAATGGCAACGGCATAAACCAGCCATTTCATCCACCAATATTTCAGACCGAAAAGCGACGGTATCCATTCGTAATTGAACTCGTTCTTTTTAACAAATGGGATTGTGGTTACTGTCGATTTTACATTCTTTGTAACCACCCGCACCGACTGTTCGCCGGTTGCTGCATCGACAACAATTTCGGTTAAATCGTTTCCGTTGGCATCTTTTACATTCTGACGCACCAAAACATCGTCGTTAATAAAAAGCGTGGCTACAACAATGAGCCCCAAACCAACCTGCCCGATAATTTTAAATCTTCCGGCCAGCCCCTCTTTGTTCTGTTTAAAAACTTTAATATAATCGTCGATAAAGCCTATTAACCCAAGAAACACGGTTGTTACCAGCATTAATAAGATGTATACGTTATTTAGTTTTGCAAATAGAAGTGTGGGAATTACAATTGCCGAAAGAATGATAACTCCGCCCATTGTTGGCGTTCCTTTTTTTTGCATCTGTCCTTCGAGGCCCAAATCGCGAACCTCTTCGCCAATTTGTTTGCGCTGCAAAATCCGAATAAGCTTTTTCCCAAAAACGGTGGTAATAAGCAGCGACAATATAATTGTTGCGCCCGACCGAAACGAAATGGACTGCCACATTCCGGCTCCGGGAATATCGAAATCTGCTAATAAATCAAACAAATAGTAGAACATTCTTTTACATTTTAATCTTCAATTCCAAAAAATTCTTTAATCACCTCCCTGTCGTCGAAATGGTGCTTAACTCCGTTAATATCCTGATAGTTCTCGTGTCCTTTTCCGGCAACCAGAATAATGTCGCCGGGGTTGGCAATTAACGTTGCCGTTTTAATTGCCTCCCGCCGGTTTTCTATTGAAACCACACGGTTTTTATATTGTACCGGAACACCGGCTTCCATATCTTTTATAATTTGCGCCGGATTTTCGGTTCGCGGATTATCGGAAGTAAGAATTACTTTATTGCTTACCAACACAGCTTCTTTGGCCATTTCGGGACGCTTGGTTTTATCGCGGTCGCCGCCGGCACCAACAACTGTAATTACCTGCTCGCTATTGGTTCTTATTTCGGTAATTGCTGCCAGCACATTTTTAAGCGCATCGGGAGTGTGAGCATAGTCAACAATTGCATATTTCCCCTCAATACTGCGTAATATTTCGAAACGTCCCTGCACCGGTTTCAGGTTGCTAATAACTGTCAACACTTCGTCTCTGTTCTGTTTTAGCTGAATTGCAGCGGCATAAACCGCCAATAAATTCGAAGCGTTAAAGCGCCCCACAAAACGTGTCCATATTTCCTGCCCGTCGAGGTTAAGTAACATTCCGTCGAAATGATTTTCGAGAACCCGGCACCGGAAATCGGCCATCGACCGGATTGAATAAGTTACTTTCTTCGCTTTGGTGTTTTGAACCATTACCAACCCGTTTTTATCGTCAATATTTGTAATGGCAAATGCCTTTTTTGGAAGCCCGTCGAAAAAACTTTTTTTGGCATTTATATATTCGGCAAATGTTTTATGGTAGTCGAGGTGGTCGTGTGTGATGTTTGTAAAAACGCCACCGGCAAAATTTATTCCCGCAATCCGGTTTTGGTGCACCGCGTGCGAACTCACTTCCATAAAACAGAACTCGCAACCGTTATCAACCATTTCGGCAAGTAACTGTTGTATTTTTATTGCGTTTGGCGTGGTATGCGAGGCGGTCTCTTCGCGCCCGTTTACCCGGTACGAAATGGTGGAAAGCAGCCCGGTTTTGTAACCCAATGTTAAAAACATATCGTACAAAAGTGTTGCTATACTTGTTTTCCCGTTGGTTCCGGTAACTCCCACCACTTTTAGTTTCTCCGAAGGGAAACCATAAAATGCAGCTGCCAGTTTTCCCAAAGCAACATTCGAGTCGGCAACTTTTATAAATGTAATCTCTTGTTGAACTTCGGCCGGCAACACTTCGCAAACAACAACTGTTGCACCTTTTGCAATTGCTGCCGGTATAAACTTATGCCCGTCGACCGAGACTCCCCGTTGGGCTATAAACAGAGAACCTTCCCGCACTTTTCGCGAGTCGAATTCAATGGAAGATATCTCTTTCTCGAGCGAACCGGAGATTTGTAAACTGTCGATATGTTTTATTAATTCTGCTACTAACATTTTCAATTTTTTTATCCTAAACGGAGGTAAACAGTTTGTCCGGCTTTACACTTGCTACCGGCAGTTAACGACTGTTCTTTTACCTTACCCACTCCTTTTATTTTAACTTTCAGCCCGGCATTTTCCATTAAGAAAATGGCATCGCTGGCTCCCATACCAATTACATTCGGTATTTTCCCCGATTCTATTTTGTTGCTTTCGAGCACCACTACACTGTCACGCACTAATGCCAAAGCCATATCCGACCCGGGGTTCCCCTGTATGTTTTTCAGATGCAATTCGTCGGCAACTCTTAAAATATCTTCTGTTTTTCCTTTTTTTACAGGTGGAACGATTTCATCTTTACTCTTTTCTTCGTCTTCTTTTACCGAAAAACCGTTAAGAGCATAAACTTTCTCGGCAATTTCCTTAAAAACCGGGCCGGCTACCGATGCTCCGTAATATCCGTTGTGCGGATTATTAAAGGTTACAATCATCGAATATTTCGGATTGTCGGCCGGGAAATACCCGCAGAACGTAGCGAGATACATTCCGTTGCTGTACCCGGTATTTCCAACAGCAATTCTTGCTGTTCCTGTTTTGCCGGCTATTTTAAAATATTTATTTTGCAACGAACGTCCTGTTCCGTGTTCGCAAACTCCTTCTACCATTTTTTGTGCTTTTCCAATTGTCTCTTTCGACGCAATCATTGGGTTCAGCACTTCCGTTTTATATCTTTTCACCAAAACTCCGTTGTCGCGAATCTCTTTTACCAACTGAGGTTTAATCATTTTACCATTGTTTGCAACGGTGTTGTAAAAATTAAGAATTTGCAGAGGAGTCATTTTTGTTTCGTAACCGTACGACATACCGGCCAATGTTGTTCCCCACCAGTCGGCATCGCCCGGATATTTAAAATAGGGTTTTCCTTCGCCTTTTATTTCCAGTCCCAACGGTTTGTTTATTCCAAAACTGTAAACACGGTCGACATAATCGCGCGGATGATTTTTATAGCACGATGTAATAACCATAGCCACACCAATGTTCGACGATTTTTCGAGAATCTGTTTTACCGTTAACTTTCCGTGTCCGTGAGTATCGGTAATAACTCGTCCGCTATTTTGCCACCGTCCGTTTCCGGTATCGAAAACATCGCTTGTATCGACCAGGCCGTCTTCGAGAGCCACCATCAGCGATACAAGTTTAAACGTCGATCCGGGCTCGTAACAACCGCGTGCGCCCAATGCATAATTGTCTTTTTCGTAATAACCGTCCTTCCCTTTTCCCAAATTTGCAATGGCTTTTATTTTACCGGTTTTCACCTCCATTAAAATTGCAGTTGCCCAATCGGCATCCGATTTTTCCAACTGTTTTAGCAGAGCACTTTCTGCAATATCCTGCATTTTCACATTAATGTTGGTAATAATATCCATACCGTCTTCAGGCTCAATTTCGGTACGTGTTACCCATCGGCCCGACAAATTTTGTTTGTAGCTCACCCCCTCTTTCCCTTTCAGGTAAATTTCGTAAGCATCTTCGAGCCCGGTATAACCAATGGCGCCGTGCACACCACCGTATGCACCTTTATTTAGTCCGCCAATAGTACGCTGCGCCAGCATTCCCAGCGGTGTAATTCTTTTGTTCTCCTGCTCAATTATTAAACCTCCGCCAAATCTTCCCCGCCTGAGAATCGGGAACTTTTTTATTTTCTGAAGTTCGGTATAATCTATTTTTCGGGGAGTTAGTAAAAAGCCTCTGTTTTTATTTTTATATGCAGCATTAAGTTTCCGCAGATATTGAGCTTTACTTTTGTCGTTAAAAAAATGTGAAAGATAATATGCAAGCGAGTCGCTCTCGTTATAAAACACCCGTTTTACACCTTCGGAGGCCAAATCAATTCGCACATAATAACCGGGAACCGATGTGGCAAGAACGCTTCCATCGTCAGCACAAATATTTCCCCTGTTCGGTTCAACAAGAATAGTATTTTTGCTCAGGTTTGCCTCAATTTTTGCCCACCTGTCGTTTTTTATTTGCTGCACCGAAAACATTTTGCCTACGGCAACTGCTCCAAACAGAAACAGTACAGCGTAAACAATTGCAATTCGTGTTATTATGGTTCTCCTAATCTTCACCCCTTTCCTATTTTTCGTGAACAATTAATTTTTGTGGCGGGCGAACCGGCTCTTCTAAACCAATATTTGCCTCTTCAACTTTTTTTGCCACTTCCGATGGTCGACTTGCATCCATCAATTTTGCCGACATTGTAATCGACTCGGAACGAAGTTCGTCGAGTGTATCCTGCAAAATTTCGATTTTACGAATTGTCCGCTCCGACCAGTTTCTGTTAGCAATAAGCGCAATTCCCATTACTACCAGCAACACCAAAAACGGCATCTGCCTTGTCATTCGCTCGTCGGTTAAAATTGTACCTCCTATAAACGATTTTACACCACCCGATTTTTTGCTATTTGTCGATTTTTCTGCCATCTTAAATTTTTTCTGCTACTCTTAATTTTGCACTTCTCGACCGGCTGTTCTCTTTCAACTCATCGGCTCCGGCAACTATTACTTTCCGGTTTATTAATTTGAATGGAGAGACTACATTGCCATAAAAATCTTTCTCCACTTTTCCTTCGAAATTCCCTGCCCTCATAAAATTTTTACAGAGCCGGTCTTCCAAACTATGATATGTGAGCACAACCAAGCGACCACCCGGTTTTAACAAATCGGCCGAAGCATCAAGAAACTCTCTCAATGCTTCCATTTCATCATTCACCTCAATACGAAGTGCCTGAAAAACCTGAGCGAGGTATTTATTTTCGGAATTACGCGGAGCGCAAGCTGCAGCAATCTCTTTTAGTTGCGTTGTAGTTTTTATTGGCCGTTCGGTCCGGCTTTTACAGATTACCGATGCCAGCCGACCTGCATTCTTTATCTCGCCAAACATTTTAAACACCAGCTTTAACTGCTGCTCCGAATAGTTGTTTATCACTTTGGCGGCGTCTTTTTCGGCTTTGCGATTCATTCTCATATCGAGTTTTCCTTCAAAACGAAAAGAGAAGCCCCGTTCGGGAACATCGAAATCGTGCGACGAAACGCCAAAATCGGCAAAAACTGCATCGACCTGCGTTACACCGTAGAAGTGCAGGAAATTTTTTATGTACCGGAAATTATGGCGGATAAAAAAAAGGCGGCGGTCGTCAATTAAGTTCCCTACCGCATCTTCATCCTGGTCGAAAGCAAAAAGCCGCCCCTCATCGCCTAAACTTTTAAGTATTAAGCGGGAGTGCCCTCCTCCTCCAAACGTAGCATCAACAACGCTGGCCGAGCTGTGAAGATTTAAACCTTCGATGCTCGCATCGGGCAAAACCGGTATGTGGTAAGCTTGTGTCATTTGGCATCCTGCTTTCTTTTACGTCTCTCTTTCAGCTTTTGCAGGAATTCGGTTTTTGACATCATATTCTTATCCGAAGTTGTAGCGGCTATCAACCGAATCGATTCGCCCATGCCAATAAACTGAACCCCTTTTTCGAGGTTTGCATATTTTAAATAATCGGCCGGCAGATTTATTCTTCCGTTGGCAGCCATTGTTATTTTCACAAAATTCTGATAAAAGAACTGAAGCATTGAATCGTCGTCCTCATCAAATGGGTCGAGGTCGGCTTTAAATGCCTTTACACGTTCCTGCCAATATTTATTCGGATGAATATCGAGTGTTTCTTTATGCAGACTCTTCTCTATTACAAGAGGTTCGAGTGCCATTTCGCCCATCTCCTTTTTAAAAGCCGACGGAAGAACAACACGTCCTTTGTCGTCGATGGTAGCACTATATGTTCCTGCAAATTCAGCCATTTTTTCGATATTCTTTATTTTTCAATCGTAAAAGTAAGAATTTATTCCAAAATATTACACTCTATTCCCTTCTGTTCCACCTCATTCTACAACCAACATACACACATTTTTGTTTAAAAGATGTTAATATATTGTTGAAAACTACAAACAGCAAGAAAACAGTGTCGCTTATTGCGCTCATTAACAACGCCTTAGTAGCCACAATAAAAAATATTTACTAACAGTTAATAACTACTGTTTTCTCGTTGATAAGTTGAAATGGGGAGAAATAAATATTGAATATTGATTGTTGAATGTCGAATGTCGAATGATAAATTTCGAATGTTTAGTCATACCCTCGCGGGAAGCGAGAGCATGACCTGCAAAAAGAATTTGCGCCGTAGATGCAAAATATTGGTAGTCCCGGGAATTGGAATGCATAAAAAATCTGGCTTTAGCCCAACTTGTTTTTTAGAATATGGGCTGAAGCCCGATATTGTTGGGTTGTCTGTTTACCGTTGGATAAATCCAACGGTAAAGGATAATTCTACAATACAACGACCATAAAAAATTGCGAATTTCCACAAAGGTGCGCTTATGGCAGAATAACAATCTCAATTCTCTTTTTCCATCGATATTCGACATTCTTCATTCATCATTCGATATTCATTTTTATGTTTTTGAATTCCGAATTTCGAATGTCGAATAATGAATTTTGATTTAAGAAATCAGGAATTATTAGTCTATCTGTTTACCGTTGAATAAATCCAACGGCAAAGGATAATCTTAACACAGCGACCATAAAAAATTGCGAATTTCCACAAAGGTGTGCCTATGGCAGAATAACAATCTCAATTCTCTTTTTCCATCAACATTCGACATTCATTTTTATGTTTATTTTTTTGAATTCCGAATGATGAATATCGAATTCCGAATTCCGATTTAAGAATCTGTGAATTTGTGGCTGTTGAATATTGGTAGCCCCGGGATTTATCCCGGGGATTGGAATGCGCGAAACAAAAAGGTGCGTCCACAAAAGTTGCAAATAGCAAAAACATTGCACGCACCGCACAACAAAAAATTGCGAATTTCCACGAATTTCGATTTAAGAATCTGCGGCTGTTGAGTATTAAAAAGACAAATCCAACGGTAAAGAATATTTCTATAACACAGTCTGTTAAAGATTTCTCCCAATTCATAAATAGTTTGCAATAGGAGATAAACTTATTTCAGTTTCTGTTTTTGCCCAATTTTTACTTAATTGCATTTAAGAGGGGGAAGAGAGATAATAAGTTACCACCTTTTCAATTGATTAAAGCCGAATAAAGTGGAAGAAAAAACACCAAAAAAGTTTAAACGAATAGTTATAAAAGACATATTCTTGGAAAAGAATCCGAAATTTGCCAAAATAATTCCCGGATTTGTATACCGGTATATTACCAAAATTCTTCAACTCGATTTTTTCAACGATTTACTGGAGAGAAATGAACATTTAATGGGAATCGATTTTATCGACCAAGTGGTTAACGATTTTAACGTTACCGAACAAATTCACGGCTACGAGAACATACCCAAAGAGGGACGTTTTATTTTTGCCAGCAACCATCCGCTAGGCGGTTTCGACGGACTACTACTAATGAAATGGATTGACAAACGACTGGGAAAACTTAAATTCCTTACCAACGATATTTTAATGAATATTCCCAATTTAAGCCCCATGTTTGTTCCGGTAAACAAACATGGAGGACATAGCAGAGACGCAGCAAAAGCACTACTGGAAGTATATGACTCGGACCAACAGGTTGTACTTTTCCCTTCGGGACTGGCATCGAGAAAAATTAAAGGGAAAATTGTTGATTTGGAATGGAAAAAGCACTTCATTTCAAAAGCGATAAAACATAAGCGCGATGTAATTCCTGTTTTTATTCAGGGAAGAAATACTAATCGATTTTACCGTACTGCAAACTTTCGTAAGTTCTTTCATATAAAATGGAATCTCGAGATGTTTTTCCTTCCCGACGAAACCGTAAAACACAGCAATTCGAAATTTCCCATCTATTTTGGAAAACCAATTCCGTATACTACATTCGACAAATCTAAAACTCATCAGCAGTGGGCAAACTGGGTAAAAGAGCAGGTTTACAAGTTACCTGAAAATTATAATGCTACAAAATAAAAGAACAAACAACCAACCTTAATTAGATTTTTTTAATTTTGTATTCAATTGTTCGCAAAAAGAGAGAGGAAAATGGAATAGGCATGATGAAAGATAGGCTGTTAAAGCTATTTTAAATCATATAATTAATCCGGAACAGTACCGGGTCTATCAAAATAGATTAAAGAGATTTATAAGATGAAAGAGATTGTTGCACCTTTACCAAAAAAGGAAATTATTGCAGAACTGACTCCCGATAAATTTTTAAGAAAAACCAATAAAGGCAGTAACGAAATATATGTTATAACTCATCATGACTCGCCTACAGTTATGCAAGAAATTGGCCGTTTACGCGAGATTACATTTCGCGATGCAGGTGGCGGAACAGGAAAAGAGACCGACATTGACAACTACGACACTGCTGAAGTACCCTACAAACAGTTAATTGTTTGGGACCCCGACGCAAACGAGATATTGGGAGGCTATCGCTATTTGCTTTGCGCAAATGCTCCGCGCGACAAAGAGGGAAATGTACTTTTAGCCACATCACGACTGTTCCAGTTTTCGCAAGAATTTATCGACAATTACCTGCCATACACATTAGAATTGGGGCGCTCGTTTGTTCAACCCGCCTACCAATCGAGCAAAGCAGGTGCAAAAGCTCTGTTTGCACTCGACAATCTTTGGGATGGGTTAGGTGCATTAACTGTCGACCACCCCGAAATTAAATATCTGTTTGGTAAAATTACCATGTATATGCATTTTCATATTGAGGCACGGAATTTAATCCAATATTTCTTTGCAAAATATTTCAGAGACAGAGAGAATCTGGTTTATCCGAAAGAACCGGTTGAATTCGATATTGATACTGAAAAAATGGAAAAACTTTTTGTAGGGAAAGACTACAACGAGGATTACAAGATTTTAACCCAAAACGTAAGAAAATACGAAGAGAATATACCTCCGTTAATTAATGCGTATATGAATTTATCTCCATCGATGAAAACGTTTGGCACCATTAACAACGAAAAATTTGGGAATGTTTTAGAAACCGGAATTATTCTTACCATAGAAGATATCTATTCGGCAAAAGTAGACCGCCATATTGAGACCTATGTTAAAAGAGACAGAGACGATGAAAAAAGCGAGTTCCCCGATGTGGAATAGATTAGGTAAAAAAGATTAAAAAAACGAGCAGCTAAAAATTAGCTGCTCGTTTTTTTAATATGCTCGTTTATCGCTCCCCTCAACAAAGTTTATAAACGACCCGTTTACAACTCTGTTTCCTCCCGGTGTAGGATAATTTCCGGTAAAATACCAGTCGCCCAAATCGTTCGGGCATGCCTTATGCAAATTCTCTATCGATTGATATACAATTTTAACCTCGGCATTGCAGTCGTTGGGAGTGAGCATCTCCGATATTTTTGCAGATATTTGCTCGGCAGAAAATGATTTATATATTTCGCGCACATAATTTACCATCTCCTCTTTGGGTAAATTTTCCTGCTCTTTGCACTTTTTATATACATCATCAATTAGCTTCTCTTTCCCCTCATCTTTCAATAGCTCAATTGCCGCATTAAATGCTACCAATTTATCGAGGCGTGCCATATCAATTCCGTAACAATCGGGATATCGGATTTGCGGAGCAGAAGAGACCACAATAATCTTTTTGGGTTTCAGTCTGTCGAGAATTTTAATGATACTTTTTTTCAGTGTGGTTCCGCGTACAATCGAGTCGTCGATAATTACAAGTGTATCTTTGTGGTCGCGAATTATGCCGTAAGTAACATCGTAAACATGTGCTACCAAATCGTCGCGACTGGCATCGTCGGCAATAAAAGTACGAAGCTTAACGTCTTTGATTGCAATTTTCTCGACACGAGGTTCAAACGAAATAATTCGTTTAATATCATCATTAGAAAGCGAGCCATTTTTCTTTTTTATCTCGTCTATTTTCCAGTCAACCAAATAGTTCCGCACTCCTTCGATCATTCCATAGAAAGCTGTTTCCGACGTATTTGGGATAAACGAAAAGACAGTATTTTCAAAGTCGTAGTCGATTGTTTTTAAAATGGTCGGACAAATTAAGCGCCCCAACTCTTTCCGTTCATTGTAAATATCTTTATCACTACCCCGCGAAAAATAGATTCGCTCGAACGAGCATGATTTCCGGGTATGCGGAACACGAATCATTTCGTTACTAATTCTTCCGTCTTTTTTCACAATTAAAGCTTCGCCTGGAACAATTTCGGTTACCTGCTCGGCATGCACATCCATAACGGTCTGTATTACTGCACGTTCCGAAGCAACAACAACAATCTCATCATCGTAATAATAATGCGCCGGACGAATTCCCCACGGGTCGCGAACAACAAATGCGTCGCCATGCCCAACTAATCCGGCAATTGCGTACCCGCCATCGAAGTCTTTTGTAGAGCGTTCCAAGATATTTCGAATGTCAAGATTTTTTTCAATCTGGCTCGAAATTTCCTTATTCATCAACCCTTCGTTTTTGTACCGGCGGAACAGCAATTGATTCTCTTCATCGAGAAAATGCCCCACTTTTTCGAGTGCTGTTACCGTGTCGGTGTATGCTTTTGGGTGCTGCCCCAATTCAACCAACACATCAAACAACTCTTTTGTATTGGTAAGATTAAAGTTTCCGGCCAATACAAGGTTTCTCGATTTCCAGTTGTTTTGACGCATTACCGGATGCACCAGATCAATACTGTTTTTCCCGAAAGTACCATATCGCAAGTGTCCAAGATAGAGTTCTCCTGCAAAAGGAAAATTTTCGTAAGCCCACTCCGACTGGTTGATGTCGATATTGTCATTCTGCGCTATTTCGAGCGGAGCATTTATCTGATTAAAAACATCTAAAATGGGGTTTTGCTGAACCGACCGAAACCTGTTTATATATTTTGTTCCCGGGTGCAAATCGGTTTTTACACAAACTGCGCCGGCACCGTCTTGCCCGCGGTTGTGCTGTTTCTCCATTAAAAGATACAACTTATTTAACCCATATTTCCATGTACCGTATTTTTTCTGATAGTAGGATAATGGTTTTAACAATCGAATTAAAGCAATTCCACATTCGTGCTTAATCTGGTCACTCATAATTTATTTTTTCAACAAAGGAAATTCTATTTTATCGGCAACAATAAATGCTACCGGATAATCTTTTTCTATCTCTTTATACAATTTTAATGCTTCGTTTTTTGTTCTGAAATCGCCAACTCTCACTCTGAAATTCGGGGCATCGTATTTTATATGAACAGCATAGTCGGGGTATTGCGACAAGAACTCGACTTTTTTATTGAGTGCCTGCTCTTTTGCATTTAGCTCGGCACTAAAAAAAATTTCAACTCTGAATCCTTCAATTCCGTCTCTTTTTTTATTTTTTTCAACCTGCCAGTTTACCATTTTATCCAACCGCGAATCGCGTGTAGGAGCAACTCGCTGAACTATTTCGGGTATTGGAATTTCTGCCTGAATTGTATCAGGAATTATCTCCTGTGCAAAAACAAGTTCGTTGAAAAGAAATATCGTTACAAAAAGAAAAATAATCCTCATTATTTAATCTGAATTGAGTGTGCAAATATAAATCAAAAACCATTAACTCAATAACCGTTTTTTTCACACTTCATTGTATGCCCAAAGAACTTTCGTTTACAATAGGAGTTTTCGCATTTGTTGTTGTTGATAACTAAAACTGAATTACAACTCTTTTTCCAAATCTTCGGAAATCTCGAGATTGTGATAAACTTTTTGCACATCGTCGTCATCTTCAAGTCGTTCAACAAGTCTGAGCACTTTTTTCGAATCTTCAACACTTAACTGAACAGTATCGTGAGGAATACGTTGTAACTCCTGACTTTCAGGCTCGATACCCAACTCTTCCATTTTTTTCGACACATTCCCAAAGTCTTCCATGGCCGAAGTTATCAGAATCATATTTTCGTTCTCTTCAAACTCTTCTGCGCCGGCATCAATCATTTCGAGTTCAAATTCATCTAAATCGAAATTACCGTTGTTTGGAACAACAAAAACGCCCTTTCTTTCGAACAAAAAACTTAGCGAGCCATTTGTTCCAAGATGCCCGCCATATTTCGAGAAGATGGACCTTACACTACCAACTGTTCGGTTATTGTTATCGGTGAGGCACTCAACAAAAATGGCAATTCCACCGGTTGCATATCCTTCAAATGTATGCTCTTCGAAGTTAGAAGCATCTTTGTCGGCCTTGTGAATAGCGCGCTGAATAACATCTTTCGGCATATTCTGCCCTTTTGCATTTTGTACAGCTAACCGCAACCGTGCATTTGCTTCTACATCGGTGCCACCAAGTTTTGCTGCTACAGTTATCTCTTTCGAAATCTTCGAAAACATTTTCGACCGTTTTGCATCGGCTGCCCCTTTTTTGTGCTTAATCGACGACCATTTATTGTGACCCGACATATTAAATATTTTTTAAGTTAATTT
>Ga0256831_1000335_pt1 | contig 24939 bp, 22 predicted proteins | sample 132544metaG_FD_189087 | JGI IMG/M metagenome (GOLD analysis project Ga0256831, IMG submission 189087) | Hydrothermal vent microbial communities from Lau Basin, Pacific Ocean - 132-544 | ecosystem: Environmental > Aquatic > Marine > Hydrothermal vents | place: Pacific Ocean: Lau Basin | collected... | reverse complement strand
GACGTGTTCGGGATTAATCCATACTATGCTAAAAATAAAAAGAGATTGGACAAACTATTGTATTTTGGTACTATTGCCGCTTAAGTTTATAACGGAGTATTGATAAGATGTACTTGTTGAAAACTTATCGATTTACATGTTGATTATTTGCAAGGTTATAGAGAAATTAGCTAAAAACCTTGCAAAATGATTGGTAAAACAGATAAGACACCGCAGTTGAATATATTTAAGACTCCCCTCAAGCATTTCATAAAAGAGAGTCATAAGCTAGTGCTCCTTTCAAAAAGTATTGACTGGGATTCGTTAGAAGAAAGACTAAGTATTTATTACACTAAAGACAATGGACGTCCAGGAGTTCCTATAAGATTGATTTCCGAGATTATAATGTTAAAGCGGATTTACAACGAAAGTGATGAGAGTGTTTTGAATAGATGGACAGAGAATCCTTATTGGCAATATTTTACAGGTGAAACCTATTTTAATCATGAATTACCTTTTGACAGGACAGAATTGATTAAGTTTAGAAAACGAATAGGAGAAGAAGGCTCTGAAGAGATTTTAAAGTTGTCTATCCTTTTATTTCCTAAAAAGGAAGTACAAGAAAAATAAGTATTAATTAACACTACAGTTCAGGAAAAGAATATCACTTACCCAACCGATCCCAAGTTACAAAAGAAGATTATAGAGAGGTGTAGAGACATAGCACAGAAAGAGGGGATAACATTACGCCAAAGCTATAAACGGATATTAAAGCAATTAATGATTGAGCAAAGATTTCGTAACCATCCAAAGCGAAGAAAGAAAGCAATAGCAGCAGGTCGGAAGATAAAAGTTATTGCAGGACGTATTTTTAGAGATGTAGATAGAAAGCTTGATGAACAAACAAAAGAACAATACGCAGAGCTCTTTAATACTTTCAGCCAATTGCTGGCTCAGGAAAAAGGTTCTAAAAATAAGATTTACAGTATCCACCAACCACATGTAAAGTGTATAGCCAAGGGTAAAGAAGCAAAGAAGTTTGAATTTGGAAATAAAACCTCTATTGTAAAAACAATGAAATCTGGAATCATTGTTGGAGCTGTGGCATTTACAGAAAACATCTATGATGGAGATACACTTGAGCCTCAGTTACAACAAACAGAGAGGTTAATAGGGAAGAAACCGAAGGCAGGAATTGTTTACAGAGGGTATCGTGGGCGAAAACTGATCAATGGAGTTAAAATTATTATCCCTAAAAGATTGCCTGATTCTGCTACTAGCTATCAACGACAAAAGATGAGAAAATTCTTTAGGGCACGAGCTGGTATTGAACCTGTAATTGGACATCTCAAGCAAGACCATAGAATGAGTAGAAATTATTTACTTGACAATGATGGAGACAAAATCAATACAATTCTGGCAGCAACAGGATTTAACCTAAGAAAAATGCTTCAGCGATTAAAAGCTGAGACACTAAATTCTTTTTGGATTTTTTGGAACTATCTCGTTGGCAAAAAACTTGAGCTTAAAATTAGTGTCTGAGGAAAAGCAGGGGTTTTTCACGGTCGACTAAGTAGTTGGATTATAAATGCCAAACCGTCTAATCCTTACAAACTCTTTGGGTGATGTGTCCCGCTATTATTGTGAGATTGAAGTAAACACTGACACAGTACTTTATGTTATTGTGGAATCAATTATTATGGTTTGCCCCTTCCTGATTCTTACCGATATAAGTAATATATTAAACCTGATTTCAAGGAGACAATATTTCAGCCTCTCTTTTTCAGTTACTACTCAACAATAGTAACCCACCCGTAAGGGTCAGGCTCATCACCGTATTGAATAGCTCTTAGTCTGTTATATAATTTCTCCGATATCTTTCCGGGTTTTCCGTCGGTACTAAATTCGTAACTTTTTCCGGTATCGATATCATCAATACGTCCGATAGGACTAATCACAGCAGCAGTACCACATGCCCCAGCCTCTTCAAACGTCTCTAGCTCTTCAAACGGAACTTTTCTACGCTCAGTCTTTAGCCCCATATCCTGTGCCAACTGTGACAGACACTTATTTGTTATTGATGGTAGAATAGAGTCTGACTCGGGAGTGATATATGTGTTATTTTTTATTCCGAAGAAGTTGGCCGGTCCGCACTCATCAATATACTTCTTCTCTTTACTGTCGAGATAGAGCACAGCAGAGTACCCTTTTAAGTGAGCTAAATTGCCAGCCTGAAGACTCGCAGCATAGTTTCCACCAACCTTGTACCTTCCCGTCCCAAGAGGGGCAGCCCGGTCAAAATCCCGTGACACCATCATATTGGTTGGTTTAAATCCCTCTTTAAAGTATGGCCCTACAGGCATTACAAAAACCATAAACAGATATTCGTCTGCAGGAGAAACACCAATTTTAGGACCGGATCCAAACAGAAGAGGTCGCACATAAAGTGCAGCACCGGACTCGTAAGGAGGGACAAAACGAAGATTTAATTTTATTGCCTTAATGCAGGCCTCAACAAACAGCTCCTCAGAAACTTTTGCCATCAATATTCCATCAGCAGAGTTAAGCATTCTTTTGGCATTCTCTTCCACTCTGAAAAGCCTTATTTTACCATCTTTACCTCTAAACGCTTTCAGCCCTTCAAAAGACTCCTGTCCGTAGTGCAGACCTGTGGCAGCAATATGAATATCTATACTCTCTGATGAGCTAACCTCCAACTCACCCCACTTACCATCGCGATAGTAGCACCTAACATTGTAGTCAGTTTTCATATAACTGAAAGAGAGATTTTTCCAATCTATAGTATTCATGATAAAGAGTTTTTTATAGACTATTCAATTTTTATATAAAGATAGCATAATCTGATTACAAATTAAAAGGATATTTGTCATTAGTATATGTTTTTAGCTACTCTTTATTTGAAAAACATCATAACTGACGAAAGAAAGATTACGATGTAAATAAAGAACCGATAGGTTTTTTCAGGAATAAATTTTACGATATGTTTACCTGCAACTGCTCCCACAAAGATTCCCGGAATCATAAGTACATCCATGTGAAATGTATCAACGGTTATGGTGTGCCATGCAAAAATATGAAACGGGACTTTGAACAGGTTAAGGATTAGAAAGAACCATGCACCCGTCCCGATAAAACTGTTTTTAGGGAGGCGCATTGAAAGGATGTAGAGATTGAAAATTGGTCCGGCGGCATTTCCTATCATTGTTGCAAAGCCACCCGTAACACCAAAAAAGCTCCTGAAGAAGGGACTGTTTGACAAGCTCTCTTTTTTTCCTCTTATCTCATTGAAAAGCATGATAAAAAGGCTTAACAGTAAAATGCCTGCAATAGCATCTCTAAATTGATTATCGTTGATATAGCTTCCTACCAGAACAGCTCCAATAATACCCACAGCGGCAAAAGGAAACAGTTTTAATATCTCTTTTAAACGACCGCTTTTATGGTATTGAATAAGAGCCATTGCATCGCCAAACACCAAAATAGGCAACAGTATACCTACCGATGCCTGAGCACCATAAAGGTATACCAATACAGGAATAGAAATCATCCCGATACCTTTAATACCACTTTTCGACAGGCCCACCAGAAAAGCACTTGCCATAGTAAGCAACCACACCGCGGGTGTTACACTAAGGGGATTTAGGAGATTTAGGAGATTTAGATTTTCTGTCATGTGTGATGTGCTAATGGTATATCGTGTAATAATTGTATCACTTAAAGAGCAACCTCCACCTGTTCATCAGGCAAAATTTCATCTTTAAAAATGCGGTTCGGATATAAGGAGTAGAATAGTCCCGGCAGAGAACTTACCAAAGAGAGGAAATAGAATATCAGACTAAGAGCCACTGCCTGATCCTGATTAACACCTGTAAGATATGTTGCTCCCCAAGCATAGGCCATTTCGCGTGCACCTATACCTCCCAGAGTAATAGGGATTGCTCCGGCAATTGTAGAGAGAAAGAAGAGGACTAGATAGTCGCCCCAATGACCGTTTACTACTGTGCCCATAGCCTTCAGGATACTTATTACCACCAACATCTGAATTCCCTGAATTATCAACGACCACAAAGTAACTTTCCAAAACACCTTTGTTAATGATCTGTTTAATATCCACAAAAAAATGTAGTAACCCAAACTTACTCCCGGAATCAACAGAAAATACCAACCCTGATAGGGAATTTTGTAATCGACAAAATAGACCAGTGCTAAAATGTATACCAGAATAATTGAGAGTCCGCTAACCCGCTCAGCAAAAACCGCCGACAGGAGTTTCTTTACTTTTATATGATAGTATTTATTAAGAAGGAACACCTTATAGCCGTCGCCGCCAACTCCTCCGGGAAGGAAAAAGTTGTAGAACAGTCCCATCCAGTATAGCTTAATATTTGACCAGTTTTTGATTTTCAGGGGGAGTGCAGTAAATATTGTGTTCAGCCTGTAAGTTCCCAACAAAACAGCAAAAACATAAAAACCCATTGCCAGAATCAGATAGAGTTTGTTCGACCCTTTCATGTACATCCAAACCTGACAGAGGTCAATGTTGTTTACAACATAGTAGATTGCGGCTGCTGAAAATAGTACTTTTAATATAAGTTTAACGTAGTTGGGAACCTTCCTCTTTGTCGACATTCTGAAAAAACTACTTTAGTAAAATCTCTGACAAGTCCTCTTCAAAGAAAAAATTTTCACTACCGAAAGCAGGCTTCAGGTCTGTCATCCACAGTGCTTTCTCGTCGTATTTGGCAAAGAAGGGACGACATGCCCAGTTGCTGTTTCTGCCCTGAATGAATTCAAGAACAAAGACTTTCTCTCCCTTAATTTTTGTTGTGCCAATAATACGTACTTTCCCCGGTGTACACGACATGCTTGGACCTCTAACAGTTCTTGCTATTCCGCTAACACTAATGTATGCCTTCTGAAAGATATTCCATGCTTCAACCATAGGGATTCCGAAATACTCCTGTGCGCCGGTATCTCTAGCAATAAACATGTAATACGGAATAAGGCCAAGCTGAACCTGCCTTCTCCACATCGTACTCCATATTTCGGGTGTGGCATTAATATGTTTTAGTATTGGGCTCTGTGTTCGTATCTGCGCACCGGTAGCACGAATCTTCCTGATGGCCTGTTCTACCGCTTCAGTCTCCAACTCCCTGTGGTGATTGAAGTGTGCCATAAAAGCCAGTGACATTCCTGAGTTAACCACTTTCTCAAAAGATTTCAAAAGGTCATCGGCATCATCGTCGGTAAGATAGCGATAGGGCCAGAAGCTTAAGGATTTTGAACCGATACGAATATTTTGCAGATTCGGCAGGTCAGCTTCAATAAGTTTTGTAAGATAGAGGTCGACAACCTTCGATTTCATTATCATAGGGTCGCCACCGGTAATCAACACATCGGTAACTTCATCGTGTTGTTTCAGATACTCAATAACCCGCTCAATCTCATTCATAGCGAATTTCATCTCATCCATACCCGTAAACTGTGGCCACCGGAAACAGAATGTACAGTACGCATGGCATGTTTGCCCCTGCGATGGAAAGAAAAGAAGTGTTTCGTTATACTTATGCTGAACACCTGTCAGCCTAACGCCATTAAGTTCAGGAACATTGTATTCGAGCTGACCTGCAGGGTGAGGATTTAAGCGTTCACGTATTTTATTTGCTTCCACCTTAATCGTTGACCTGTCAGCCCCACTTTTAATAACTCCTGCCATGTGATTAAAATCATCCGGCGCAAGCATCTCCTTTTGGGGGAAGTTAAGAATATATATAGGGTCATCTTTGTAGTTATTCCAGTCTATAAGTTCATTAACAACATAGTTGTTGGTTTTGAAAGGTAAAACATGGGCTACAACTTCTATATTGAATTGCTCCTCTTCCGGCAACATTGCAATTTGAGGAATCTTCCTGAAATTATGTAACGAAAATATTTGATACTTCATACGCATTCCCTTTTTAATAATTTGTGCCCTTAGTGCACGAAAATTGAACGGAGGGCTCAAACAACCACTCTCGGAGAGTGTTAATTAACACTAATCTAATAAGTTGACCGGATTGTTTGAACTATTTCCCTTTTTGAGGAAAGTGGCACAAAGGTAATAAAAAAAACCGAATTTTCAAAGACCTGTATGTTTGACAGAGAGAGAGAAACCGTACTATTTGTTTAACGAATTAACTCGTCGCGATTAGTGTCCAATTTCAGAAAAATGAATAGCAGCAGAGTGAACCCCCATAGCGATGAGCCCCCGTAGCTAAAAAATGGCAGAGGAATTCCAATAACAGGAGCGAGACCAATGGTCATACCTATATTAACAGCAAAATGGAAAAAGAATATTGAGGCCACTCCATAGCCGTAGATTCGGCTAAAGTCGGAGTGCTGTTTCTCCGCCAGAAATATCAATCGCAAAATCAACCCCAGAAATCCAATTATCACAAACAGAGTTCCTGCAAATCCCCACTCTTCACCTACAGTACAGAAGATAAAATCGGTACTCTGCTCCGGAACAAAATCCAGTTTCGTTTGTGTTCCTTTAAGAAAACCTTTACCTAACAATCCACCTGAGCCTATTGCAATTTTTGATTGATTAACATTGTATCCTGCACCTAACGGGTCTTCCTTCAGTCCAAGCAGAACATTGATACGGGTGCGCTGATAGTCATTCAGCACCTGATCAAAAAAGTAATCAGCTGAAAAGGCCAGAATTATTGCTCCCCAAAGGATAAGAATGTAAAGCAAGATTACTCTCAGCCTCTTCTTAAAAGAGATATAGAAAAGATAAATCGAAAGTGCTGCGACACCTGCTACTAACGAGAACTCCGGACGTAATGCAATATTCAGCAACTTTGTTCCGTAGAACACCACTGCTCCGGTAATGGCTCCCACAAGTAACCCGGTGAACAAACATTTGCGTACACCCTGAAAAAACAGAGGTGATAGTATTGTTATCGTTATTAATATGATAATGTAAACATTGGGGATAATTAGTGTTAATACAGCCACAACTGCTGCGATAAAACCAAAAAATAGTATGTAGGGTGACATACCCTCGCGATAGAGAACAAGAATAAAGACAAAATATACCAGAGCCGACCCGGTATCATTTTGCAATAGTATCATTAAAATAGGGGTGAAAATAATTGCTCCTATCTTAACCATATTTATGGGCTTGCTCATGTCGAATCCAAAGCGGCTTAGCAGTCGTGCCAGCGACAGGGCTGTTGCTACCTTTGTTAGTTCGGCCGGCTGAAACCTTACAGGCCCCAATTCAAACCACGATTTCGCACCATTTATCTCTTTCCCGAAAAACAGTACCGTAACTAACAGGAATATTGTAAATGCATAGAACACATAAGCAAACTCAACAAAGAACTTACTGTCAACAAGAAATATTATTCCAATAAGAACTATCGAAAGAGCAATCCACACAAGTTGTTTCATGTGCTCCCGACCGAAGTCAAAGAACGCGGTGCTGTCGGGAGTATAGTTGGCAGCATAGATATTTAACCACCCAAAAGAGACCAATAGTGCATATATACTAATGGTTACCCAGTCTACTTTTACTCTGTAACTACTATTCATTCCCATGTATCAGATCTCCTTTCAAAATACGGTCTTCAAGCCATGCTCGTTTGGCCGATACCGATCTTGTTAAATATTTTTCAATCATAAGACTGGCAATTGGAGCAGCCCACCTGGCTCCAAAGCCTCCGTTCTCCACATACACTGCAATAGCTATCTTCGGGTTATCCTTAGGTGCAAAAGCCATAAATACGGAGTGGTCTTCGCCATGAGGATTTTGTGCAGTTCCGGTCTTTCCACAAAGAATTATTCCCGGAATACGGGCAATGAGAGCAGTACCTCCGTCAGGTCCTTGCACAGCACCCTCCATCCCTTTCAAAACGGGAGTAAAGTATGCAGTATCAATTCCGGTGTTATGAATCTCCTTAAACTTCTTTGGTATTTCAGTCCCTTCAATACTTTTGATAACATGGGGTGTATAAAATTCACCTCTGTTACCAAGCATCGCTGCCATATTCCCCATCTGAATAGGTGTTGTTAATATCTCTCCCTGCCCAATAGCCATAGAGATAACTGTGAGCGAACTCCAGTTTTTATTGTAAATCTTATCGAAATAGGCCGAGTTGGGAATAAAGCCTCTATTCTCGTTGGCAATATCTGCTCCCAGACGATATCCAAAACCAAATTTCACCATGTAATCTTTCCAGGCATCAAATCCTTCCTGTATATTTTTATACTTAGAATTGTCGAGAATAGACCTGAATACCTGACAATAGTAGGCGTTACAAGAGTGCTGTATCGACTGTGACAAATCAAGAGGAGAAAAGTGGTTATGGCACCCAACGGATAGTGCGCGTGTGTGATACCCCATATGACACTCATATTTTGTGCCGGGTGTCAACACTCCCTCCTGCTGTCCAATAAGTGCATTTATTGTTTTGAACGTTGAGCCGGGAGGATACCGAGCCTGAACAGCACGATTGAAAAGTGGCTCCAGACTATCAGTTCTTAGTATTGAAAAGTTTTTTGATCTCACCTTACCCACCAGTAACGATGGATCGTATGTTGGAGTTGACACTATTGTTATTATCTCACCTGTTGACGGCTCAATAGCAACGATACTACCTATCTTATTTTGCATTAAACTCTCGCCATACTTCTGCAGATCAATGTCGAGTGCAAGGGTGATATTTTCACCCGATTCGGCAGGAATATCAAAACGCGAATTACGATAAGACCCTTTTATTCTTCCATGAACATCAACCAACTGATATTTTACCCCTTTATGACCTCTTAACTGCTCCTCATAAACTTTCTCTATTCCGCTAATACCAACGTAGTCACCCTGTGTGTAGTAGTCATCTTTTTTAAGAAGACTCTTATTTGCCTCACCAACATAACCCAGCACATGAGCTCCGTATGGATACTCATACTTCCTTAAAGTACGACGCTGAATAAAAAACCCTTTATATTTGTATTGTGTCTCCTGAAATCGGCCGTATCTTTCGGCCGATAGCTGCTTGTAGAATACTGAAGGTTTGTATCGCAGGATCTTTTTTTTCTTAAGCTGATTATTCATATGCTTTAACATCTCCCTCAACTCATCAGCTGTGATACCCACCGATTCGCAAAAGTCAACAGAGTCGAAAGGAGCTAGCTCCTGCGGAACCACCATGATATCGTATACCGCCTGATTGGAAACTAGCAACCTTCCGTTGCGGTCGTAAATCAATCCACGCGAGGGGAACTGTACAACCATACGTCTGGAGTTACTCTCGGCCGACAGTTTGTACGAAGGGTCAGAGACTTGTAGTACGAATAGCTTAGAGGCAAAGATTACACCAATTAGAATGATGAAAATCCCAATAAACACACCTCTGTTATTATTCCAACCCACAGTTATCTGCTTTTATCTTTTTTAAACACAAAAAGCTGTGCTATAAAAACGAAAATTAATGTAAATAAGCTACTGGCAACAATTCTCCACATAGTTGAAAAAAAGTATATGAAGTCGTAAACCTCAATAAAGAAAAGTAGTGTGTGATGAACAAGTATCAGCACTACAGTATATTTCAGATACCACACAAAACCATAATCATGTATTGTTGGCGACGAGCCCGGCTGGTAATCATCTCTTGGCGAGATAGCACGCAGAAGAGAGGGGCGAACAAATGCAATAAAAACAGTAGCAAAAGTATGCATTCCCGGTGTATTACTGAACAAATCAATTGTCAGCCCTAGAAGAAATGCGATAAACAGAAGCAGGTATCCCGGTGTTTCAAACGGAAGTATAAAGATAAACAGAATATAGACGTATGGATTTACATATCCACTGAACTGAATGTTGTTAAACACCAGCACTTGCAGCAGAACAAGAACAAAGAAACTCAATATGTATCCCGGTAGCCTGTTAATCATTACTGTTCTCTAAATTTAACTGTTCCTCTTTCATTTTATTACTCATCACCTCAACATAGGAGAGGTCTTTGAAATCAACACTTAGCTTTACTTTTATCCGATAAAAACTCTCACCCTTATCTCTCTCCACAACCTCAACTGAGCCTATCAGAATTCCTTCAGGAAATATTGAAGAGAACCCACTCGTTACCACAAGGTCTCCTACAACAACATGGGCATGAATAGGAATCTCATTTAGCCATACATACCTATAGTCGTTTCCATCCCATCCTAAAGCACCAAAAAAACCACTCTCTTTCAGCTTTCCAGAGATTAGCAAGCGGGTATTCAAAATCGTAATAACTGACGAGTAGTGGTCTGAGACATCTTTCACAATGCCAACAACTCCTTTGGCAGAGATCACACCCATCTCCTTTACAATCCCGTTGTTAGATCCTTTATTGAGGGTGATGTAGTTAAAGTGTTTGTTAACTGAATTATTTATCACTTTAGCTGTGCGGTAGGTGTACTGTCTTTTATTAAGTGAGTCGTACACTAGACTAAAATAGTCTTTTGAATCTTTAAAAGAAGAGGGTAGCTGACTTCGTAAATAGGTATTCTCTTTAGCCAGCTCCTCGTTTATCTGTTTAAGTTGCAGGTATTGTGTTGCATCGCTAAAGCTACGATACACCCCTCCCGAAACACTATTTGATGATGATATCCACGAAGCCCTTTGGTAGCTATTGTAGTTAACAACCATATAAAACGAAACTATCTCTAACAAAAGGAAGAGAAGAATAAAATGATTTCTTATTATGAAATGGAAAAAATTCCTCATATCATTTAAGTCGTTTCGTTAATGTACAAAACCACTTGTACAAGTGGTTTTGTAGTAGTGATTATCTTTTCAGATAAGGCAGCTTCCGGTGTCTGTTCTTCAGTGCAATACCTGTTCCGCGAGCTACAGCGTGTAGAGGGTCTTCTGCAATGTGGAACGGAATATTTATTTTTTCGGTTAACCTCTTGTCTAACCCTCTAAGCAGTGCACCACCACCGGCAAGGTATATACCGTTTGTTACAATATCAGAATATAGCTCAGGAGGTGTCTGTTCAAGAGCTGAGAGAATAGCTGTTTCAATTTTAGAAATTGATTTCTCCAGACAGTGGGAGATTTCCTGATACGAAACAGGTACCTCTATTGGCAGGGCAGTCATCTGATTTGGTCCCTGAACAATGTAATCAGCCGGCGGCTCTTCCAGTTCAGACAGGGCTGAGCCAACATGCAGCTTAATCTCCTCAGCTGTTCGCTCACCAACCTTAATATTGTGCTGGCGACGCATATATTCGGTAATATCAGCTGTAAGGTCATCACCCGCAATCCTGATTGATTTGTTGGTTACGATACCTCCAAGTGATACAACCGCAATCTCTGTTGTTCCTCCTCCTATGTCAACAATCATGTTTCCTTCGGGCTTCTCAACATCCAGACCTATACCGAGAGCAGCAGCCATAGGCTCATATATCATGTAAACCTCACGACCACCGGCATGTTCCGATGAGTCTCTTACAGCCCTTATCTCCACCTCAGTACTTCCCGAGGGGATACAGATAACCATAGTAAGTGAAGGAGTAAATAGCTTCGATTTATGGTTTATCATCTTAATCATCCCGCGAATCATCTGTTCCGCTGCGTTAAAGTCAGCTATTACACCGTCACGCAACGGACGAATAGTGTAAATTCGGTCGTGTGTTTTACCGTGCATCTGACGTGCTCTCTCTCCAATGGCCACAAGCTTCTCGCTATGACGGTCGAGAGCAACTATTGACGGTTCATCCACAACAATACGGTCGTTGTGTATTATGATGGTATTTGCCGTACCTAAATCGATGGCAATCTCTTGTGTTAAAAATGAAAATAAGCCCATTCTTTCTTTTTTTATTAATGTTTAAAATGACGTGTGCCTGTAAAAACCATGGCAATATCAAACTCATTACAAGCTTCAATTACCTCCTCATCACGAATACTGCCTCCTGGCTCTACAATATATTTAACACCAAATTCGTTCGCTGCTTCAATGCTGTCTCTAAATGGAAAAAAGGCATCTGATATCAGTACTGATTCAGAAATATCAATTCCCTCTTTCATATTAAAACGCGGAATTGTTAACTGACGAAGACTGTCCAGCCTGTTGGGTTGCCCCATACCTGCACCTGTTAACCAGAATGAGCCGTCACTATTTTCAGTTACTAGAGCAATGGCATTACTCTTTAGATATTTACATGCTGTAACCCCAAAGCTGGCAAGATTCATCTTTGTTCCTGCAAACTGCTTCTGTGTAACATTTCTGAACCCCCTGTCATCTCCCTCATCTTCGTCCTGAACTAACATCCCTCCACTTATTGACCTATAAAGTTTCTCTCCCGTCACACCCTCTTTAATTGGTGTTTCGAGTAGACGTAAGTTCTTCTTCTTGCTGAAAAGCTCCAGTGCCTCTGGTGTGAATGCCGGTGCAATAACAATCTCGATAAAACGCTTAGCAAGCCACAATGCCACCTCTGCTGTAACAGTTTCGGTGAATGTGATGATACTACCAAAAGCACTTATGGGATCGCCCTCCCAGGCAAGTTCAAGAGAGTTCATGATATTATCACTTACCGCCAGCCCGCACGGATTAAGATGCTTTACAACCGCAACTGCCACTCTGCTTTCGATGTGAGTTACTGAATTATACGCATCACTTGCCGCCTTCCATGAAGCATCGGCATCCAAAAGATTATTATATGAAAGGGCTTTACCCTGAAGGATTTTAGCATTAGCTAAAGCAGCCCCCTGTTTTGTGTTGTTAAATTTGAAAAATGTTGCATCCTGATGAGGATTCTCGCCATAACGAAGAACGTGGCCATTATTAAGGCTTATTCGCTCAGTATCCTCATCCTCGTTAAAATAGTTAAAGATAGCAGCATCATAATGAGATGAAACAGCAAATGCATCTTTGGCAAATGTTCTGCGATTTTCAATGGTTGATTCACCCCCCTTTTCGGTAAGCAGTATTTGAAGGTCGGCATACTGATTTTTTGAAGCTACAATAACTACATCCTTATAATTTTTTGCAGCTGCACGAATCAGAGAGATTCCTCCAATATCAATTTTTTCTATTATATCCTGATTTGATGCGCCTGAGGCAACGGTATCTTCAAATGGATAGAGGTCTACGATAATTAGGTCTAACTTCGGAATGTCGTACTCCTTCAACTGACTGATGTCACCCTCGTTATCGCGACGAGCTAATATTCCTCCAAACACTTTCGGGTGAAGGGTTTTTACCCGGCCTCCCAAAATGGAAGGGTATCCCGTTAAACCTTCAACAGGAGAAACGTCTACTCCCAAACCTTCGATGGAAGATTGAGTACCACCTGTTGAATAAATCTTAACACCTAAGCTATTCAGTGTTTCTACAATTGCGTTTAATCCGTCTTTGTGATAAACAGAAATTAGTGCGCTTTTTATTTTTTTCAAGTTATTCATTTATATACCCTTAAATCATTGTCGCAAAAATAAGAAAATAAGCACACTTCACAAGGTACACTGAATATTTATTTTATCAATTTTCGATGGAATTCTTCAAATAAAATGGTTGTTAAATGATGTGAGTAACCTATCTCATTTAATTAAGTTGCATTGATAACAGATCTTTATAACGCTTTTTATGAAAGTTTTTTGACCTCACTAACCTCCAATAGCAGTGCCACATCACATAACTAACTGAGTCATTGCTTTATGAAGGAGATAGAGCCTGTTGATAAAATGGTGATAACTTTTGATATTTATCAACGCTGCTTCTTTGCAGCTCAAACTTGATTATATATATTGCTCATTGGAAAAACAGAGTTTTCTCGTACTCACTAATAATTGTTACTTAATTGACAGACCAAGATAAGAATACTGAACAGGTACTATTGGAAAATGAGCGCTTGAAGCGTATGATTAAACGTGTGTCGAAAAGCGCAATGGGGATGATGCGGGCTGGAAGCAGTGACGAACAGCCTGACCAAAGCATCGATTTTCTTCCTATTCAGATTTCATCAATTTTAATGGCCGACAAGCCTTTGGACGAAAAGTTGGCTAAAGTACTAAACAAGTTAGGCGAATTTATTGATGTAAGCAGAGTTTACATCTTTGAGAATTTTGAGAATAACAGAAAGTGCCGGAGCAGGTACGAGTGGGTTAACCAGGGTATTACTACCGAAAGAAAAAGCCTTGGAGACATCGATTACACTGACTATCCCTACTGGAAAAAGATTCTTATTGAGAAAGGTTCAATAGTGGTTTCAGATGTTAGAGAGCAACTACCAGATACCTGCTGGGAAATGTTGGAAGCACAGGAGACACAATCTGTTTTGGCTTTCCCCCTATGGGTCAATGGTGAGTTTTGGGGGTTCATTGGGTTTGACGAGTGTAGTTTCGAACGCGAATGGATACCTTTCGAGGTAAATATCTTGAGAGTTACATCTCAGCTGATAAGTAATGCAATAGAAAATATAAACGCTCAAACCGACATTAAAGCAAATGTTCAGCTGCAAGAGCTGCTATTGAGTATCTCCAACCTCTTTATCACTTCTGAAAGTCTTCAGAATCAGCACGACAAGGCTTTGGAGTTCCTGGGTAGCTTTTTCAATGTCGATAGAGCCTTTGTTTTTGAAAACTCCACCGACACAAGTTTCTGCTCATTCTTCTCGGAGTGGTGCAATATCGGTATCTCAGCCAAGAAAGATGGATATCCTGTTTTAAACTACAGCACCGACCTCCCCGGTTGGCATAGTATGTTACTCGATAAAGGATTTATCTCATCAGGGATACCGGGACAGAGAGGTGTGATTACCAACAGTCTGCTCTATCGGTCTGACGAAATATCCTCTCTTATAATTTTCCCTATAAAATCACAATACCACTTCTGGGGATTCATCGGCTTTGATGACTATAAAACTGAACGGGAGTGGAACTCTCTTCAGCGCAATGCCCTTGAGACTATTTCGGGCATTTTAGCAGGGGCTTTTGAGCGCAGACAGGTTAACGATGAAAATCGCAGGAATCATGCGAACATTCTGAAAATTAATGAGCAACTGAAAGAGAAAGAGGGATTTCTTAGTCATGTGCTAAGTGCTGCTCCTGTTGGGATTATGATTGTGAAAGACCAAAAAATCACATTTGTAAACGACCGTATCATCAGAAGTTCCGGATATCTAAAAGAGGAGCTAATAGAACAATCACCCTCAGTGTTGTATGAGATGGGGGATGAGGGGTCAGGCAAAGATGAGGAGTTTTACGAGTTGATTAAGACCTCCGGACTTGGGAAGATGGAAGTTCCTATTGTTACTAAAGATGGAAGAAGAATCCCTGTTCAGTTAACAGGTACTCCTGCATCATTCGATAATAGTGGAGATAGTTTCTTGATGATTAGTCTTGACATTTCAGACATTAAGCAGGCAGAGAAAGAGCTCGTTGACAGTCAGAACAGAATAAAAACTATTATCGAGACAACGATTGACGGTATTCTGATTTGCAAAACACCCGACGAGATTACCTATGTTAACAGAGCCGGAATGAATTTGGTGGGATACCCGGCCGAAAAGATTAAGAGCATTCCTTTAGACAACATCTTTCAGGATGTCAGTGAGAAACGGAAATATCTAAAAGCCTTTAGAACTATTGATGAGAAGGATGAGTTTAAGGGCGATATAAAAGTGGTAAACAGTAACGGTGAAGTGCGCCATCTTGAAGTGTCGGGAACTTCGGTTGTTCTGGATAATAAGAAGCAGTACTACTTCTCGCTTCACGATGTAACAAACCGAATTGAGAATGAGCACGCCTTACAACTGAGTGAAGAGAAGTTCAGAACTTTGACTGAAAACTCAAGAGACCACATTTTAAGAATAGAACAAAACAGCAAAGTATCATATTGCAACTCGTCGTTTTTAAGAGATTATGGATTCAAGTCTGAAGATGTTATTGATAAGGCATTTATCGACATTAAAAATATACCCGAAGAGTTTAAGCGTGGACTACTTCCTAAGGTAAATGATGTACTGAAGAACGGAATTGTTACAAATATCGAGATTGTTATTCATTACAAAGGAAGATACCTCGTTTTTGATTGGATCATAACTCCAGAGTCGAACGTGGCAGGCCACTCTCATTCGGTATTGGTTGTTGGACGCGACTTTACCGGCAGAAAGAATGTTGAACGTGAGTTGATGATTGCCAAAGACAGAGCTGAGTCAGCTGATAAACTTAAATCGGCATTCTTAGCCAACATGAGCCATGAGATACGAACTCCACTCAATGCCATTGTGGGATTTGCAAATCTTCTGAAAGAGGATCTGATTGACCGTGAGGAGAAGGAGGAGTATATCAACATTATTAATAAAAGCTCTGATAATTTGATGATGCTGATAAATGATATTATTGACTTGGCACGTATCGAGAGCGGTCAACTGAATCTGCTCAGGGGTGAAGTTGATATAAACACAATGTTAAACTCATTGTACACAACATTTAAACAGAGAGCCAAAACGGAGAAGGGAGAAAGTGTGTCTGTTGTTCTTTCAATACCCAGCAACAAAAAGAGTCTGAATATTCTGGCCGATGAAAACAGGCTAATTCAGATTTTCAACAATCTTCTGGGTAATGCACTTAAATTCACCGACAAAGGATTTGTTGATTTTGGCTACACCATCGACAGCGATGTCGTGAGGTTCTACGTGAAGGATACAGGTTTTGGCATTGTTCACGAAAAACACAAACTTATATTTGACCAGTTCAGACAGGCCGACGAATCAATAGCAAAAAAATTCGGAGGTACAGGTTTAGGCTTAACTATCTGCAAAAGGCTTGTTAATGCCATGGGAGGAAATATTGGCCTTATATCGGAGTCGGGAGAGGGTGCTGAGTTCTTCTTCACTATCCCGTTAGTGCTGGCTGAGAAAGCAGAGGAGAAGATAAAACCTGTTGAAGAGGAGAGAGAGAGGGAGAAGGTGGCCGTGGTTCACACCATTGACCCCAATAGACAGTACGTCTGGTCTGATAAGATGGTGCTTCTGGTTGACGATAACAGCAGTGCCCACCTGCAGCTGCGTAAATATCTTGAGAAAACAGGAGTTACAGTAATCTCGGCACGTACAGAGAGCTCGGCTCGTGAGCTGTTGCGAATAAGAGATGACATAAGTATGGTGTTGATGGATATTCAGATGCCTGATGTAAATGGAGTAAGTTTTATTCAGGAAATGAAAGAGCAGGGTATTAAAGTGCCGATTATTGCTAAAACCACAGAAGAGCTTATTGAGAGTGGTGATGAGATATTAAATGCCGGTTATGATGAGTTTGTGTCTAAACCTATCGATAAAGAGGAACTTCTAATAAAGATGGATCGCTTCCTGCATAATGGTAGGTAATTTGTCCCTACGATAAATTGTGTTTTGTCATTGATAAATATATCTTTAAAGTGTAAATGAACAACAGGTTCTCTATGCTGAAATTCCGGTTACAAGAAATCTCTTTCTGAAAGAAAAGGTTGGGTATACTTTGGGGCGTGATTACCCTGTGTACAATCGTGATGACAAGCTACTTCGAGTGAAATCCTAACTAGTCCTCCGTAAATAAGCCTTGACTTTTTTGCCTGTCCCGCATGGCGGGGTGTCAAGACAAAAATGAAAGACGTATCAAAAAGGTAGACGAACTTTAGTTAAAAGCCGGTGTTTGAAAAATAGAGGACTTTTTCACGTTTGACTAACTATACTTCCCTAACTACAATAAAACCTCCAATCCTTAACATACACTTTATCAGTATGTAAGCCCTTGTGGTAAAAATATTTTCAAAATATTTAGTACTTTGTCTTGCATAGTACCTATTAATGTATGTATATTTGCAAAACATACTTCGAGGTGAAGGATAGTATTGTATGAAATTTAAAGGGAGAAATGCTATGAATGTAGAAAATGCAAAAGCACAAATGCGAAAGGGGGTACTTGAGTACTGTATCCTCTCTGTGTTGTCGACAAAAGATGCCTATGCATCGGATGTTATCAACAAGCTAAAAGATGCAAAGATGATAGTAGTTGAGGGAACACTCTACCCTTTGCTTACTAGATTAAAAAATGCCGGATTGTTAAGTTACCGCTGGGAGGAGTCTACACAGGGACCTCCACGTAAATATTATGCCTTAACAGAAATTGGCAAGGAGTTTTTAAAGGAGCTGGATTCGTCGTGGAACGAGCTTGTTCGTGCAGTTGAAACTATTGACCAAACCCATAATCAGGATTAAGATGAAAAAGACAGTATCAATAAATTTAAACGGATTGGTTTTCTACATTGATGAGGATGCCTACCAGCGGCTTCGCACCTACCTTGACAAGATAGAGAGGTGGTTTTCGGGGAAAGAGGGAGCAAAGGAGATTATATCAGATATAGAGAACAGAATAGCCGAGCTTTTTGAGCAGAGAGTAAAACCGGGTACAGGCGTAGTAACAAAGGCTCTGGTTGAGGAGGTTGTTGAAATTATGGGTGAACCCGAAGAGTTTGAAGATGCCTCTGCAGAAAAAACAGAGAACACTGCAAACATATCAGGGAGTGGTTATGTGCCACCTAAAAAACTCTATCGTGATATTGAAGACCGGGTCTTTGGAGGTATCTGCTCAGGTATTGCAGCCTATTTTAATGTCGATACAGTGCTTGTGCGTGTAATATTCGGAATACTCCCCTTTGTTAGTGTAGGAGTGATAATACCGGTTTATATAGTCCTCTGGATAGCATTGCCACCGGCAGTTACCACAGCTCAGAGGCTACAGATGAAGGGTGAGCCGATAAACATCTCAAATATCGAAAAGACAATTAAAGATGAGTATGAGGATGTGAAAAACAGAGTTGGTAAAATAAGAGATACCGACACCTACAAAAAAGGAAAAAACTTTTTCAGAAATATGAGTAAGGGAGACAAAACACTACTCATTGTAGTTCTGGTACTTGTTGCTGTAGCACTACTCTTTGGCCATAGTAACCCAATACATATTATGAGTTTTAATAATATGATTCCTCTGGAAGCGATGAATTTTCACTATCCCGGCTTCCACTTTCATGTTCCAATTGCATTGATTCTGATTTTAGTACTTATAGCACTCTTGGTAAAACCTCTGTTCAAAGTTATACTCTATCTTATTGCTATTCTTTTTATTGGAGGCCTTCTGATAAAACTGATTTTTTGGTTGTTTGGTGTAGTAACATTAATCTCTTAATAAAGTAGTTATGAACAAGACAATAGATATAAATTTAGGAGGATTTGCATTTCAAATTGAAGAGGATGCATACAATCTGTTACAAAACTATCTGCAAAAGATAGAGACCAAGCTGGGAAGTGGGGAGGAGGCTTCGGAGATAATCAGTGATGTTGAGTTTCGTATTGCTGAGCTGTTTAAAGCTGATGCAAAAACCAAAGGAGGAGTTATAATTCTTGAGGCAGTGCAGAGTGTTATTAAACTTGTTGGCGAGCCCGAGGCATTTGTTTTTGAAGATACTGAGGAGACAGCAGAGGCAGCAGGAGAGAGCAAGGAGCATCAAGAGCCGATATCGGGAGCTGAAAATATAACAACAAACAGAAGCCTCTTCAGAGATATAGGCCAAAAAGTATTTGGTGGAGTGTGTAGCGGACTGGCTCTCTACCTCTCAATTGACTCTGTTGTATTACGTCTTATTTTTGTCGTTATATTCCTCTTCTTTAAACCCATAATACTTGTATATATTGTATTGTGGATAGCAATGCCAAAACCCCGCACCGTTGAACAGTGGTTTGAGATGAAAGGCGGACAAGCATACTTTCAGCAAAAAGGTGAAGAGGTGAAATACGAATACAGTAAAGATGCCAAACACCACAACTCTAAATTTTCGCTCCGCAACGATCACCATGGTTCTGACTTTGTTGACTCAGGCTTGAGAAGTTCAGGGAATGTGTTAAGTGTAATTGTTGGACTGCTTCTTTCTGTTGTAAGTTTCTTATGGCTGATTGGCATGGTTATTTTCCTTGTGTTTCAAAATAGTTCCATAGGTGAAATTTTGCCTGAAACCCGTTTTATTTACGAACTGCCCCACAGGTTGCTTACTCCTGATAATATGGCACTGTTCTCGGTATCTATTGGATTATTGGCCGGCATTCCGTTACTAATTATTTTCTATCTGGGGTTGAAACTTATTTTCAGATTTTCAGCTAATGACATGGCATTAGGGCTAATTGCGTTGGGTATTTGGTTTGCCGGGTTAGGGCTTTTCTTCTACGAAACAGTTGACTACATTAAGGGCTACAAGGAGAAAGCAAAGATAACTATTGAGAAGGAGCTGGATAGTTTTCCATCCGACACGCTCTATATTAATACCATGAAAAACTACGCTGTTTACAAATATTCTAATTACCTTTTGGATATAAACAGAATCAATCTCTATGCATCTGTGGAAGGTCAACTTATAATTGAAGGAGTCCCTCGCATTTACATTGTTAAAGGAGACTTGCTTAAAGTGACAGTTGTTAAAAAAGCTCGCGGGCTTAACGAAAAGGATGCTGTTAGGAATGCTGAATTCACTGAATATTTCTGGCAACAAAAAGATTTTGTATTACTTCTCGACAAACATTTTACTTTGGGCAATCAGGCTCTAATCAGAAATCAGGAGGTGACAATTACAATTCAGGTTCCCCAAAACATCAAAGTAAAAGTTAGTCCCGATTTAGAGTATTTAGTAACTGAGGAGAGTGTTAGTGCCGAGGTGATAACTTTGTCGCAAGCTCACAGCCTCGAATACTACCAAAATAAAAGTTTCAATTTCATTAATCGAAATCTATAGTCATGAAAAATATATATGTACTAATATTAGTCTGTTTTTACACAATCTCACTATCTGCCCAAAGCAGTCCATCCGATAGATTATTTGAAAAGATGGCTCTGAAAGATGGAGTGACAATGTTGTCTTTCTCCAAAAAGATGCTTGATGCTGTCAATCTCAATTTTGATGACGACGACAACAATTCTGAACACAATATTACCGGTGACCTAAACAGTGTGAAGCTGATAATTTACAATACCCCGGAGGAGGGTTCCTTAATGAATTTCCGTAACGAAGCACTGAAATATCTGCCAAAAAACCGATACAACCTCATTGACCCCAAAGAGTATGATGATGATGGGAATGATGAAAATATTGATATCCTGGTACTGCGCAACGGTCGCAGAATTAGAGAGTGCCATGTTATAATTGGTGACGACGACGACAAAAGTGACGGTGGTGGAATGCTGATATCATTATTTGGCAATTTTAAAGTCGAAGACCTTCAGGAGCTAGCAGAAAAAGCAGGAAATTACAGATAAAACGGCCATTTGAGTAATAAATAATTAAAAGTAGAAACACAGGTTATTAAAATATCTTCATAACTCTGATGGCTGCATTACCCAACAGCCAGAGAATCTTTTTGTAAACTTTCCTGAAACGACCTGTTTCAATGGTGCTGCCACCAAATCCTTTTTTAAAGTCCCTAACTCCGTACTCTTTGCCGGGCTTACCTGCTCCTCCAAAATCGAAAAAGTGCAGATTCTCCCCTTTTGCCGCAAGCATGGTGTTCCACACTAAAAACTCATTTGGACGAAGAGCATAAAACTCCCTTTTGCTCCCCACATACCATTCGTACAGTCTGTCGTTAAACCTCAGTGCAACCATTATCCCAACTATCTCTCCCTCATAATTTGCAGTGTAGAATTTACAAAGGTTGATGGGAACAAGTGTGTTGAACATTGCGTTGAAAAGTGAGAAGTGGCTTAAGGGAATCTCTGTTTTTTTATACACCTCTTTCAGGATATTGTACGCTAAAGAGAGCCCCTTTCCATCTTTAATCTCAGCAAACTCAAGCCCCTTCGAGATGGCTTTCTTTACATTGCGTCTCTTGGCAGAAGCAAGTTTTTTAAGCAGGACATCTTCACTATCCCTCAACTCAACAACAATGTTTAGGTGGGGATAGTAGCCAAAACTCAACTCGTTAAAAATCTTTTTTATCTCTTCATCAACCGGGTACAGGTTTCTTATCTCGGCATAAACACACTCTTTTCTTATCAAGTCTGAAAAAGCTTTCACTATTCTAGTTGTAATAACACTATCGTTATTTTTAACAAGCGGACCTCCCCACACAATCACACGAGCCGATAGTTTGCAAAAGGCTCCCCTGCCGTTACATATTCTTACCCCCTGCATTATCCCTGTTACATCATCATCATCAACAGAGGCAACAACAAAGGGTTTGTAGTTGTACGTTGATTCAAAAACCCGGTACATCTGCGGCATCTGAAACAGGTTTCCCTGTGGATGATTTGTGATAAAATCTGCCCAAAGAGTATTGTCAATGTTATCAACTCCGTATACTATCTTATCTGCCATAATTCACTTTTATAAGCATATACTTAATGCTGTTTTTGAATCGTTGCCAGATTAAATTCCAAACCCACGGCAGCACTGCATCTTCCCACCGTTCGGGGTGGATATTAAGCATCATGTTCATTTCTGACAACTCCTTACCTACAGCATTAATCAACTGCTGAGTGCTTTTGATTTTAATGTCTAAAGTTGCCGACACCAAGTCTCTAACATTTACCAACCTGTTATTCCAGCTTCTGCCGGTATCGGTAAGGTATACAAGATTCAACTTCTCCACAATGGTGTATGGCTCACATATAATGCCAAGTTCAGAAAAATTGAGTAGGGGTATAAGCTTTCTGTTGTCGTATTTCGAGAGGGGCTTGCCGTGCATAGAGACGGTATTTACCGGAACAAGCTGCCTCAGCATCTCAACATTTTGTTTGAACGATTTCAGTGCCTCCTCAATATCTCCGTTTAGGATTGAGAGGTCTTCGTAGTGGTAACCCACCTCATGCCCCAATGATGATATCTTTTTTATAATTTCAGGGTCGAACACCCCCTTTACCGTTCTGAAATAGTATGTTGCTTTAATCCCCATGCTGTTTTCAATCATGGCCATGCGAAGTGCATTTTTCGGGTTTCTGTCAACATCATGTCGAAGTACAATGTAGGGTTCTTTAATTTTTCCCCCACAAAGATCCTCCAAAACGTAGAACTCAAATCCTGAGTTCAGGAGGGTAGAGAGCAACTCTATGTATTTTTTTCGTGTAAAATCCCTCATCGTACCACTATTGAGTTGTAAACATCTTTTATCCGTTCACTAATAATTTTCATATCCAGATGCTTTACCTTATCTAACCCGTTTGTCTCCTTGCCGTAGGTGAGAGCTTTGGTTAGCGCCTCCGCGATATCTTCAGGATTACTGTTGGCAATGTAGCACCCCTCAACACCATCAATGAGCTCTCTTACATCACCTACATCAACCGAAACAACCGGGAGTTCGGCAGCAAGAGCCTCCTTAACAACATTGGGTGATCCCTCCCATCTGGATGTCAGCAACAGAGCATCAGCAGCACGAAAAAAGTGTGGAATCTCGATGTAGGGTTTGCCGAAAATAACCTCTAGTTTTATATCTCTCTCTTTTAGAAGTGCTATTGCATCGCCGGCCAGTTTGAAATTTTTCTCCGGTCGCAGTGGGTCTGATACCCAAATGATATGTTTGCCGGAGTTGTATCCTGTTTTACGCAAAGCCTCTTGACGACTAACAGAGGTGAATCTATTTATGTCAACACCATTGGGTAGCACCACCGTATTGCCTCCTCCGGTAATCCTCTTCATCTGCTCCGACTGAACAAATACCTTACTCCAGACATGCCGTACAAAGAGAATCATCACACTGCGTAGAGTTCTATTCAGGTGTAATTCACTACCCATGATTGTAACTACCAAAGGGCTTGCTCCGGCCAGCGTACAGACTATGCCACTCAATCCGTAGTGTGCATGAATAATGTCGTAATTGTTGCTTTTGAGGTGTCTCCTTAGCTTAAAGATATTTTTCACATATCCGGCAGTGCCTTTGCCACGTATCTCAAAAAAGTGCACGTCAACACCGGCCTCCTCAAGTCCCGTTGCCTGAACATCAACATTGGGCGATATTCCCGTGTCGTTGTTGCCGCTGCAAACAAAAAGCACTTTTAAATTATGCATAACGATTATTAGTTAACAGGTAAAAATAGTCCATTTTAATCTATATTCAATTAATAGATGGGGTATTTATGGTAAAGTTTTCTATTTTTGTTATGATAATGCTTGATTTAAAACCATACTACTATGCAAGAAGATATTGATTTGATTATTGAAGTTGCCGAAGAGCACATGCAAAAAGCTGTTGAACATCTTGAAAAAGAGCTGGGCATGATACGTGCCGGAAAAGCTAATCCTAAAATTCTGGACGGTATCCTCGTAGATTACTACGGATCAATGACACCACTGAATCAGGTGTCGAGCATAAGTACTCCCGACCCACGTACCATTGCTATTCAGCCGTGGGAGAAGACGACAATAGAGCCAATTGAGAAGGCCATTATGGCAGCTAATCTGGGACTCAACCCCGACAATAACGGCGATACAATTCGCATCAATGTTCCGCCACTTACCGAGGAGCGTCGTCAGGATCTTGTAAAGCAGGTGAAGAAAGAGGGTGAAGATGCCCGTATAGGAATACGCTCGGCTCGCCGTACCAGTAACGAGGAGCTGAAAAAGCTTAAAGATAACGGCCTCTCCGAAGATCTGGAAAAAGATGCCGAAGCCGAAGTTCAAAAGCTAACCGACAAGTATGTTAACTTAATTTCAGATATCCTTACAAAAAAAGAGGCTGATATTATGACAGTATAAAGCCATTACACCGGAGTTAGCAACGGCTTGTTCCGGGATTGTTACGATTATGGGGCTAGGATGTATGATGCTGCTTTGGGGAGGTGGCATGTGCCAGATCCTCTCTGTGAATACCACTACAATCTTACTCCAAACCATTATGTGATGAATAATCCTTTGAGGTATATTGATCCATTTGGGTTGGATACTT
>Ga0256831_1000334_pt1 | contig 24990 bp, 17 predicted proteins | sample 132544metaG_FD_189087 | JGI IMG/M metagenome (GOLD analysis project Ga0256831, IMG submission 189087) | Hydrothermal vent microbial communities from Lau Basin, Pacific Ocean - 132-544 | ecosystem: Environmental > Aquatic > Marine > Hydrothermal vents | place: Pacific Ocean: Lau Basin | collected... | reverse complement strand
ATTGCCGTGTTGGGACCCAACGGAGCCGGAAAATCTACCCTTCTGAAAACATTGCTTGGATTTGTTCCTGCTTTAAAAGGCGAAATCAGCTATGGCGAAAAAAAGCTTTCGGAAATTCCGGTTAAATCAATGGCCTCCATGGTTTCGGTGGTGTTAACCGATAGAGTTGACGACACGTACCTTACTGCCGGCGAGATTATTATGGCAGCACGATATCCCTATATTTCATTGACAGGTGTTTTTGATGACAACGACATCAAAATTATTGAAAAAGCAGTTGAACTAACAGGTGTGAAGGCACTTTTAAATCGTAAGTTTCAAACTTTAAGCGATGGCGAAAAACAGCGGATTATGATAACAAGGGCTTTGGCGCAGGACACGCCGCTTATTTTTATGGATGAACCCACAGCTTATATCGATTCGCCGGGCAGAGTGGAGCTGATGCACCTTTTAAAAACGATTCCTCCGAAGGGTAAAACCATTTTAATGACCATTCACGATGTGGAGCTGGCATTGCGTTTTGCCGACGAACTGTGGTTGTTGGGAAAGAAGGGTTTATTTATTAGAGGTAATCCCGATGAGTTGATTAACAACAGCAGCATCAATAAACTTTTTGACGCCGAAACAGTTAAGTTTGATAGAGAAACAAGAAGTTTTAAATGATTGTAAAGGATGTTTGCATATCTCACTATCGTTTATAAACCACCGGTTCTTTGTTTAAAAATTGAGTTACGACTTCCAGGGTTTTTTGTTTGGCTTCTTCCAGCTTGTCGTTTACAATAACCACATCAAAATGTTTGGCGTATTGCAATTCGTAGCCTGCTTTTTTAACCCGTTTTCGAATGCTTTCATCATCATCGGTATTGCGCAGTCGTAAGCGTTTTTCCAACTCTTCAATGGAGGGAGGTTGTATAAAAATAGCAAGTGCATCGTTGCCATACAGCCGTTTAATGTTCATGCCACCCTTTACGTCCACATCAAAAACCACATGCTTTCCTTCGTTACGCAGACGCTCTACTTCTGATATTAAGGTGCCGTAAAACTGATTTTCATATACCTCTTCCCATTCAACAAAAGCATTCGCTCTTATTTTCTGTTTAAAGTCGTCAACCGATAAAAAATGGTAATCTTTTCCATCTGTTTCGCCGGGACGTATTTGGCGGCTGGTTGCCGAAACGGAAAACGCCAATCCGGGAACCCGGCTCATAAGCCAATGTACGATGGTTGTTTTACCCGCTCCTGAAGGTGCCGAAAAAATAATCAGTTTTCCTTTTTGAACTTTTGTCATGCTTACGGCGATTTATAAAATATTAAACAACTGCTCTTTAATTTTTTCAAGCTCGTCTTTCATCAGCACCACAATTTTCTGAATTTCGGCATGGTTGGCTTTTGAACCGAGCGTATTAATTTCGCGGCCTATTTCCTGTGTTACGAATCCCAGTTTTTTGCCGGGCGATTGCGGACTGTCAAGCGTTTCCATAAAATAATCAAGGTGCTTTTTCAGGCGCACTTTTTCTTCGGTAATATCAAACTTTTCGAGGTAATAAATCATCTCCTGCTCAAGGCGGTTAGCGTCAATCTCGGCATCGCTGCCCCAATCTTCCAACCGCTTACGAATGCGCTCCTTAACAATGGCAGGCCTTTCAGCTTCATAGGGCGTTACTTTTTGCAGCAGGTTACCAATGGTGGAAATCCGGGCCACGAGATCTTTTCCCAATATGGCACCCTCTTCTTTTCTGAACAGGTCAACTTTTTGAATGGCACGAAGAATACCATCGTAAATTTGTTGCCACTCCTCCGGATTGGTTTCTTTCTGATTTTGAACCAATACATCAGGCATCTTTACTATTACCGGAAGAAAACCGGTAAAATCGGTTTGTCCGACCTCCTGTGCAAGCAATACCATTTCGTTGTAATAGTGTTTTGCAAGTTCTTTATTAATAACCGGTGCCGACAAGCTTCCGGTACTTTCGGACTGCATACCGAAATCAATTTTACCACGCTGTAACTGCTTGCTCAGCAGCGACCGCAGCGTAGCTTCTTTTTCACGAAACTCCTGTGGAGTGCGTAAGTTTAAATCAAACTGTTTGCTGTTTAGTGTTCTTATTTCAACGGTTACTTTGCGAAAAGGAGTTTCTATCACCTCTTTCCCAAATCCTGTCATCGATTTTAACATGCTTTCAAATTCAAATTGTTAATAAAAGGCTAAAAGTAAATTAATTCATAAAAAGAATGCCAGTTTGTTTCTGTTTTTCTGGATTAGAAAATAAATAATCCTGCTATTTCTTTAAAGCTGTATAAGCCAAACATATCGCCTGCGGTAATAAGCACCACAATTACGATAACCCATTTTACAAACGCCACTCCTTTTTTAACAGCCATCCGCGAAGCGACAAGCGCCCCTATCACATTGCCTATGGCCAACACAAGTCCGTACAGCCAGTTTATTTGCCCGTAATACAAAAAAACAAGCAAAGTAAAAGGGGCGTAGGCAAGCACGATAAACACCTTTACCGCGTTTGCTTTCACCAAATCGAAACCGGCGCCCAGCACTATACTTGCCAGCAAAAAGTAGCCTACGCCCATGTGAATAAATCCACCATAAATACCGATTAGAAAAAAGACAATATAAACTTTCCAGTTCAATGGCTTTTCAACCACTTCCGCTCTGCCGTAAATATATTTTTGAGGTTTATAAAGGATAAACACCAACATGACAAGCATGATAACCCCAATGGCTTTTTCAAAAATATCTTCCCTTATATCGACAGCCAGCCACGACCCCAACAAGGCACCAAATATGGCTGGAATTGAAAGGTAAACCGCTTTGCGGAGCGGTAGTATTTTTTGTTGCCGAAAGCTGGTTGTTGCAGTGAGAGTTTGAATGGTTATGGCTATCCGGTTGGTGCCATTGGCAATACCTGGAGGCAGCCCCAGCATCATTAAAACACTTAGCGAGATAATACTTCCGCCTCCGGCCAAAGTATTGATGAATCCCACCAACAAACCGGCAACTATTAAGGTTACTACTTCGGGCCACGCCATGTTAAGTAACAATTTCGTTTAAAATAGTAATCAACTTGTTAATTTTAAACGGCTTGGAAATATAATTATCCATTCCGGCAGCGAGGCATTTTTCGGCATCTCCCTGCATGGCGTTGGCTGTTAAGGCTATAATTGGAATGTGGGTGTTTAACGACTTTTCAATTTTCCTGATTTTTCTTGTGGCTTCATAGCCGTCCATTACCGGCATTTGAACATCCATTAAAATTACATCAAAATCTTGTTCTTTAAATAGTTCTATGGCTTCCAGGCCATTGTTGGCGAGGGTGACTTCCATGCCGGCTTTTTGCAGGCTGAAGGAGCTGATTTTTTGGTTGATAAGATTATCTTCAACCACTAAAACACTGATTTTCCGGTTCGTAAACCTTTTATGCCGCTCAACGGTTTTTTCTCTATCAACTTTTTCAGGTGGTGTTCCCTTTTTAAAGCAGGCTGTAAACCAAAAGACTGACCCCTTTCCTGCCTGGCTTTCAACACCAATTTCACCGCCCATCATTTCTGTCAACAATTTGGATATGGCTAACCCCAGCCCGGTTCCTTCATATTGCTTGGTAGAGGACGGGTCAAGTTGCGAAAAGCTTTGAAACAGTTTTTTCTTTTTTGCTTCGGGAATTCCAATACCCGTATCTTCGACCGACACCTTTATTTTATGTCTGCCCTCTACCAGTCCGACTTGTTCGACCGAAATCTTAATATGTCCTTTTTCAGTAAATTTTATGGCATTGTTAACCAGATTGAGTACCACCTGTTTAAACCTGTATTCGTCGCCATTTACATAGACAGGAATATTTTTATCGAATTTAATGTATAGAAGGAGTCCCTTTTCGTCTGCCCGGCGCGAAAGAATGTCGTAAATTTCCCGAATGGGCTTGTCAAGCCTGAAATCTTTGTTGATAAAATTAATTTTACCTGCTTCAATTTTTGAAAAATCGAGAATATCGTTGATAAGTACCAAAAGATTTTCGCCTGAAGTAGTAAGGATGTTCACTATATCCTTTTGTTTTTTAGTAAGTTTTGTATCGTTTAAAATTTGAGCCATTCCAAGAATACCATTGAGAGGTGTTCTTATTTCGTGGCTCATATTGGCTAAAAACTGACTTTTTGTTTTAGTTCCCTCTTCGGCCTGAATTTTGGCCTTTTTAAGTTCAGCCTCATAAATTTTGTTGCTGGTAATGTCCCATGAAATACCCACCAGTCCAATTATCTCATGCTGATTGTTTTTTACAGGGGCAAGGTTGGTATTAAGCCACAGGGTTTGGTTGTCTTTTTTAAGTTTTTCGGTAATATTATAAGCCTCAACTCCCTCCTCCAACACCTTTTTTTCATGCATACTATACTTACTTAACAGCAAATGGCTGAAGGTTAAATCCTGTAGGGTTTTTCCAATAATTTCGTTCTCGGGGAGATCAATAAAGTTAGTAAATGATTTGTTGACCAGCACGTAACGGTACCTGGTGTCTTTAAAAAATACAAAAGCAGGTATGGTATTTAGCAAGATATTCAGCTCATCGGCACGCAAACGCGACTCTTCAATAACTTTGTGCAAATCGGAAGAAGTTTTAACAAGAAGCGAGTTAATAATGTTTTTGTCTTTCAGGTATTTTTTGAGTTGAAAATCTTTTACAATGTCGCGCTGCTTAAGCTTATGAATATCGGTAATAATTGATAGTTTTAATTGCTCAAAATCATCAAAAGAGTTTATCTTTTTTATCTTATCGCTTAAATCATCAAACAAATTGCTCATGTATATTTTTATTTAACCTCCTTAATCGACACTAAGGTATAAGTTTGATTATAAAAGTCGCAAGCTTTACCGGGGTTAGTACCAATTTCGCCGTAGGTAAAAAAACCGGCTATGGGTACATTCCATTTATCAATCACCAGTTGTATCTCTTCTTCAACCATTGGCCCCAATGCCAGATGGCGGGCAACGCACGAAAATAACAGAAACAAATCGGATTCAGGATTATTATCGGCAAAATCAAGCACTTTTGACTTGGTGCTTTCAACCACTTCAAAGCCGGGTGAACTTGAAAACATTACTGTGCTTCCTTCGGGAACGGAGCCTGCAAATAACAGGCTTCTTTTCTCTTTATCGATTCCCGTAACAGCTCTGAGCGCATCAATATTATCCTTTCTTTTAATAAGAAGCGGATACTCAAGGCCTATGGCAGGCATGTCGTCAACATTTATGGTCAAATACTCAAGATATACATCTAAAGCAGGTTTGTTGTCAATTGTATAAACCACATTACCATCTGATTTAGTAATGGTAAGGTTCATGCCAAGGCCTACCCAACCTGATGTGGCCATACCGGTAAGTTTAATTTTTGTGTTGTCAAATACAATGAGGGTTGCGCCGCTGTTGGAAACCGTGTTTTCGTCAAACACAAAAGTTTCTTCAAATTTTCCATCGTCACCAGCTAATCCCCCAAACATTACCAAGTCGTTTCCTGCTATTTCTTTAATACCTTCAACAAAGCGTTGGCCATCCAGGTCGAGGCCGCTGGCTCCTATTATTACAGAGGGGTTGGTAAAATGCCCGACGATAAAGTTTCCCACCTGTTTTCCGAAATCAAACGAAGTGGAGTTCCTTCTTTTAAAAAGTTTGAGCTTAAAATAATTGGTATTAATATCGAGAAGGGTAAATACACCCGAATTATCAAATACACCGCTTTCCGTGTTATTAAAAAGTAGTTCGCCACTTGATGTTTCACCAAAAAGCTTTATATTGTGTTTGCTAAACTCTTTGGCAATTTCGGCGAGAGGAAAACTTGTTGAAACAAATGCAAATGCTAACGTTGGGTTAAAATCATTAAGGGAGATTAAACCGGTTAGTTTTTCTTTAAATTCATCATAAGTTTTGGCTGAAAAAGAATGTATCTTCATAGTTGTGGTTTTATACCCACAAATTTAATAAAAATATCGCATCATCTATCCATTTAACGCCGAATCTATTTCGCGTTGTTTTAACCCGTCCCAACCCTGTGCTTTCAGGTCAATTGCCTGATTATCTGCTGTAATAAGCCGTTTGCCATTTTCAGGTTCGGTCATATATCCTATTACTGAAACGTCTTTTATTTTTACAATTTTTTCGTAATCGCTTTGTTTTATGGTAAATAGCAATTCGTAATCTTCGCCGCCGTTGAGGGCTGCCACTGTGGGCACAATTTTAAATTCACGGGCAACATCGTAGGTTTGCTGGTCGATGGGAAGTTTTTCTTCATAAATCATGCACCCCTTTTGGGAGTTTTTGCACAGATGTAAAATTTCGGAAGCCAGGCCATCGGAAACGTCAATCATGGAAGTTGGCAAAATGTCATTTTCGCTAAGTTGATCCACAATGTCAACACGGGCTTCGGGTTTTAGCTGACGTTGAATAATATAGTCGTTTCCGGTTAACTCAGGCTGCATGTTTGGGTTGGCCTGAAAAACACGCTTTTCACGTTCCAGCACCAGTAGCCCGATATAGGCGGCACCCAGATCGCCTGTGGCACAGATAAGGTCACCTTCGGAAGCCCCTCCTCGATAAGTAATTTGAGACTTTGCCACTTCGCCGATTACTGTTACGGATATGAACAATCCCGCTTTTGACGAGGTTGTATCGCCACCCACAAAATCCACATTATAAAGCTTACAGGCCATTTTAATACCTTCGTAAAGTTCCTCAAGAGCTTCAACGGTATATTTTGCCGATATTCCCAACCCAACCACAATCTGTTTTGGCTTGCCGTTCATGGCAGCCATATCGGAAAAGTTAACAATGGCCGCTTTGTAGCCCAGATGCTTGAGCGGCGTATAGGTTAAGTCGAAATGAACACCTTCAATTAACAGGTCGGTGGATACCAAGGTGTGAAAACCCGGACGGCCCTTTATAACAGCAGCATCGTCGCCAACCCCTTTTACGGTGGTTTTTTGTTTGTTTTTCAGGTTGTTGGTAAGCAAATCTATCAGGCCAAATTCTCCCAATTCGGATACTGTTGTTAATTTATTGCTGTTCATTATTATTTACTTTTAATGGTTTCAAAATGAGTTTTGTCATTACAAAGTTAGCCATTCCTGATTAATTTGGATAAAAACTAAAAAACCCCTGCCTTTTAAAAGACAAGGGTAATAATACCTTTTTGTGCAAAGCCGGAATAATCCGAAAAGTTACTAAGCTTTTGCGCCCTCTACAACCAGTTTTCCTTTATAATAAAGGTCGCCGTCAACGTAATAAGCACGGTGATAAACATGAACAACGCCTGTTGTGGGGCAAGTGGCCAGCTGAGGCGCAGTTGCTTTATAATGGGTTCTTCTTTTATCTCTTCTGGTTTTCGAAATTTTTCTTTTAGGATGTGCCATTTCTTTATGTTTTAACTGTTACTAATCAAGTTTAATATCTTTTAATGCAGCCCACCGCGGGTCTGCTTTTGTTTTACTGTGTTTATTTAATTGCTCAATCATATCAACATTACAAGTGCTGTTACCCTCATCATCATCGGGATGCACATGCTTTAACGGGAGCAACAAAACAATGTATTCATAAAAATAGTGGGTAAGGTCGAATGCAGCTTGTTCAAACGGAATGGTAATTATTTCATCGGAAACCTCTTCAGGTTCTTCACCGAATTTTACAATCAGTTTAAAACTGCCTTCCAATGGCTGGGGATATTTTTCCAGACACCGGTCGCAAACCAAGTCCACAAAACCTTTCATCGAAAAATTGAAAATCAGCATGGTTGACTCCTTAATAAGCTCAACTTCAGCCAAAACTTTTCCGCCTGCTATTTCTGAATACGAAAGATTGTTAAAGAACGAATCTCCGATTTTAAAATCAAATTGATGAGTTCCCAACGCCAACCCTTTAAAGGGTATCTCAAAATCACTACTGCCTCTCTTTTTCATCCAAATCTCTTCTAAAAACGGGCGGCAAAATTAGGTACAATTCTTTTTATAAACAAATTTATGTTAAACCTTTTTGCTTTTCAACTTGTAAAAATATAACATCCTGTTATTATGAGCGGTAGCATCTGCTGTTTTTAAGGTTTATAAATTATGGCTGATGCATCCTTAGCACTGTTATTTGTGGTCAGAATATATAATTTTGCACCACCAAAAATTGAATGCTATGATGTGGTTTAATAAAATGGTAGCTGCCATGCTGCCACTTATGCCAAAGAATTTGGTTTGGATTTTTTCGAAAAGATATATTGCAGGTACCAAACTGAGTCAGGCCGTTTCTATTTCAAAAAAACTAAATGGTGAGGGTTATATGGTTACCATTGACCTGTTGGGTGAATTTATTAATGATTTATCGGAAGCGACTAAAAATAAAGAGGAGTACATCCATATTATTGACACCATCCAAAAAAATGGTATTGATGGCAATTATTCATTAAAACCCACCATGTTTGGTTTGCTGCTCGACAAAGAGGCTGCCTATAAAAACATTCGTGAAATTGTAAATAAAGCGGTGGAGTACAACAATTTTGTGCGCATCGATATGGAAGACTCATCGTGTGTGGACATGGAAATTGAAATCTTCAGAAAATTGAAAAAGGAGTTTCCCTCAAACGTAGGGTTGGTTATGCAGGCCTATATGCGGCGAACAATGGATGATTTAAAAAGCATGATGGAAATGCACTCTAAAGAGGCTCCGTTAAACTTCAGATTATGTAAGGGTATTTATGTTGAGCCTGCTTCCATCGCTTATAAAAAGTACGATGAAATTAATGCCCATTATCTCGAAGATTTGGAATATTTACTCAAAAACGGTGTGTATGTGGGCATCGCCACGCACGACACCCCTTTAATTGAAGGTGCGTATAAGCTGCTTGAAAAATACAAGGTGCCAAAAGACAGGTATGAGTTCCAGATGCTTTACGGGGTAACGCCAGCTTTGAGGAAGTCGATTATTGACAAAGGGCATCGCCTGCGTGTTTATGTACCTTTCGGCAAAGACTGGTTTGCCTATTCAACACGCCGGTTAAAAGAAAACCCGAAAATGGCCGCCGAAATTATGAAAGCACTGTTTGTGAGAGGGTAAACTTTCTCGTAGGCATGTTTTTTTCTTACTTTTTATTGTGCTAAGCTCTTTCGTATTTGCAATTCGAAAGAAGATATTCGCCTTAATATCCGGGTATTATGACATCCGGATTGCAAATCCGGACGAGCTTGATGTAGGAACTTGATGTAGTTTCTTTTTCATGTTTTTTGTCGTAATCTTCAACAATAGCACCTACCTGCATTTTTGTTGAAAACCCGTGTTTTATTTTGGCAGAAGTGAAAGCGCTTTAAATTACCTTTGTCCCCTTAAATAAATCACAAGTGTACCGGCCAGAGGGGCAGGGTTAATTTAACAAAACAGTTTCGTAGTGAGTGAATTTCTTAAGGATTTAAACAAAGAACAATATGCTGCCGTTACAGCTCCTGACGGGGCTTCCATGGTAATTGCAGGCGCCGGATCGGGGAAAACCCGGGTTTTAACCTATCGTATCGCCTACCTTTTAAACAAAGGGATTGACCCATTTAATGTACTGGCTTTAACCTTTACAAACAAGGCTGCCCGCGAAATGAAAGAGCGGATTATAAAACTTATTGGCGATGGCGATGCACGCAATGTTTGGATGGGTACTTTTCACTCGGTTTTTGCCCGTATTTTGCGCTTTGACGGCAGTAACCTGGGATACCCTTCCAATTTTACCATTTACGATAGCGATGACAGTAAACGATTGATTCGCCAAATTATTAAAGATAAAAACCTCGATAATAAAACCTATAACCCTTCCTATGTTCAGGCCAGAATATCCATGGCTAAATCGTCGTTGATTTTACCTGATAATTACAGCTCGAATACTGAAATTATAGCTGCTGACACTGCTGCCCGCAAACCGCTTATTTCGGAAATATATGCTGCTTACAACAACAGGCTTCGTCGTGCCGATGCCATGGATTTTGACGACCTTTTACTCAACACCTATTTGCTGTTCAATAACTTTGGCGAAGTGCTATACAAATGGCAGCGAAGGTTTCAGCATATTTTAGTGGATGAGTATCAGGATACCAACCATGTTCAGTATATGATTATAAAAAAACTGGCCTCCAACAACGAAAATGTTTATGTGGTTGGCGACGATGCCCAAAGTATCTATTCTTTCAGGGGTGCCAACATTCAAAACATGCTGAACTTTAAAAATGATTATCCCGACTATAAACTATTCAAGCTGCAACAAAACTACCGTTCCACAAAAATTATTGTAGAGGCCGCCAATAAAATTATTGCCAACAACAAAGAACAGATAAAAAAAACCGTTTGGACCAACAACGATCAAGGGCAAAAAATCGGACTGGTACGAGCAACGAGCGATACGGAAGAGGGAAATCTGGTAGCAGGTTCTATTTTTGAATTAAAAATGCGCAAACAGCTGCCCAACAGCGCTTTTGCCGTATTGTACCGTACCAACGCTCAATCACGCTCCATTGAAGAAGCGTTGCGAAAGCGTAATATTCCGTACCGTATTTACGGAGGGCTTTCGTTTTATCAGCGTAAAGAAATAAAAGACCTTTTGGCCTATTTCCGGTTGGTGATTAACAACAACGATGAAGATGCTTTGCAGCGAGCCATCAATACACCGGCAAGGGGTATTGGCAAAACTACCATGGAACGCATCATGGTTGCCGCCGACAAAAATAATGTAAGCATGTGGCAGGTAATAAACAACCCATCGGCTTACGACCTTCCTGTAAATGCTGGTGTGGCACGCAAATTAATCACCTTTACCACTATGATTAAAAGTTTTGAAGTGGTTGTGAAAAACAAAGATGCTTTTGATGCCGCTCAACACATTGCCATTGCTTCAGGGTTGTTAAAAATGTATAGAGATGATGACGCTCTTGAGTCGATGAGCCGGGTTGAAAACATTGAAGAGTTGCTTAACAGCATTAAAGAGTTTAGTGAACAAGGTGCTGCGCAGGCCGAAGGAGATTTGGAAAATCAGGGTACATTTACGGAGTTTATGCAAAATGTGGCACTGCTTACCGATGCCGACAGCGATGACAAAGAGGACAACAACAAGGTTATTTTGATGACGATTCATGCTGCCAAAGGGCTGGAGTTTCCATATGTTTTTGTGGTTGGTATGGAGGAAAATCTTTTCCCATCCATGCAGTCGGTAAGCACACGTACCGATTTGGAAGAGGAGCGCAGGTTATTTTATGTTGCCGTTACGAGGGCCATGGAAAAGGTAACCTTATCCTATGCCGAAACACGCTACCGTTGGGGTGACCTTACCATTGGCGAACCCAGCAGGTTTTTGGAAGAGGTGGATGAATCGCTGCTCGACATACCACGTAAGGCCTCCATTGGCAGAGAGCGTGATTTCAGACAAAGTGAAAAGAGTGTTACAAAGCCTCAAATGCAATTTAAAAAGCGTAACCTCAGACCCATTGAAAAAAGCAATCAGTCATTTGAAGCATCCGACACTTCGGGACTTCAAACAGGTATGCAGGTTGAGCATCCGAAGTTTGGTACCGGAAAGGTGGTGGCAGTGGAAGGTACTGGTCCCAATAAAAAAGCCGCAGTATTTTTTCCGGCAGTAGGACAAAAAAAATTGCTGTTACGGTTTGCCAAACTGAAAATTTTGTAACTCTTTTGTTTTTAAACTATTTGCCATTTATTATGTATGCGGCAACATCAAAACTTTTTTACCTTTGCACAAAAACAAATCGGATGCAAAAACCTGCCAAAACAAAAACCCCTATCAATCATATTATTGCCCATCGGTGGAGCCCGAGAGCGTTTAGCAGTCAGGCAATTGAAGAGGATAAAATTATTGCCTTGCTTGAAGCTGCACGTTGGAGTTCGTCAGCCTTTAACGAGCAGCCATGGCGTTTTATTATAGGTAAAAAAGAGGAAGATACATGGAAAAAAATTCTGGCAACACTGGTGGAATGGAATCAACAATGGGCGAAAACGGCTCCCTTGTTGGTGCTTAATATTGCCAAACTCAATTTTACGCACAATAACATGCCCAACGATGTTGCCGAATACGATTTGGGACAGGCTGTGGCAACCATGGCTCTGGAAGCGGTTCACCAGGGATTGTTTGGCCATCAAATGACAGGGTTCGATGGCAAAAAAGCTACTGAACTTTTTAACATTCCTGAAGGATATAAAGCGGTGTCGGTTACAGCATTTGGTTATTATGGCAATCCCGATGATATTCCCTCCGAAATTGCCAAACAGGAAACCAACGAACGTAGTAGAAATGAATTAAAGGAGATGGTTTTTAGTACTACCTTTGGAAAATAGTTTTATTGATGAAAACAATACTTTACACACTGTTTTTAAGCTCGATACTGGCTTTTGCCACTTCCTGCGGAACGCAAACAAAGAGCAGGCATAACAATAAACCGGCCACGGTAATAACAGCTTCGTTTAATGCCGATTCGGCCTTTGGTTATACTGCTAAACAGGTTGCCTTCGGGCCGAGAGTACCTGGTACCAAGGCGCACAATAACTGTGCAACCTGGCTGATTAAAAAAATGAAACAGTTTTCCGATACTGTTTATATTCAGAAATTTAAAGCTCGTACTTACGATGGGGTAACCCGAAACGGTGTGAACATTATCGGGTCGTTAAATCCCGATGCCGGTTCAAGAGTGCTGCTACTTGCTCATTGGGATTCCCGTCCGTTTGCTGACCACGATAAAAACCCTGCCAATTATCACACGCCCATTGATGCTGCCAACGATGGCGCCAGCGGGGTAGCGGTGTTAATGGAGCTAATGAGGCAGTTTAAGCTGAAACGGCCTGATGTGGGAGTAGATGTTTTGCTGGTTGATTTGGAAGACTGGGGGCCTCCTGATTTTGAATCGCACCCTTACAACGAAAACGATTGGGGACTGGGTTCGCAATATTGGGCAAAAAATCCTCACGTTAAAGGCTACGAAGCCAATTATGGTATCTTGCTCGACATGGTAGGAGCAAAAAACCCCACCTTTTTAAAAGAGTATTATTCAATGGGATACGCAAGTTATGTGGTAAACGAAGTGTGGAAAACAGCTGATGAACTGGGCTATGGCCAAGCTTTTGTTAACGAAGAAGGCGGAGCAATATCGGATGACCATATCTTTATTAATAAATACCGGAACATTCCAACCATCGATATTATTCACCTTGATAAGAACAGTAGCAACGGAAGTTTTTACGAATATTGGCACACCACCGGTGACACCATGGATAAAATTGATAAAAACACACTAAAAATGGTGGGTGTTGTTGTGGGAACAGTAGTCTATAATAATTAGAGAAGAAATTTTTATTAACCTTAAAACCTTAATAATATGGCCGGATTAAACAAAGTAATGCTTATCGGACGCATTGGTAAAGACCCTGAAATATATAATTTTGACAGTGGTGCCAAGAAAATTAGTTTCCCCTTGGCTACCTCCGAAAGCTATCGCGACAAAAATACCAATGAATGGGTTGAATTAACGGAGTGGCATAACATAGCCGGATACCGCTATTTGGCTGACAAACATTTTACCAAAGGAGATTTGGTATATGTGGAAGGAAAAATAAAAAATCGAAAGTATCAGGATAAGGACGGTAACGACCGCTACTATATGGAGATTGTGGCCGATAAAATAAACATTATTATTAAAGCCGGTGGACAAGGTTATCAAAGCAGCAACAATCAGCCACAAGCCGACAAACAGGAGCCTTCAAAAACAGACAATACTCAACCTGCAGCAGATAGCTCCGGAGAGGATGATTTACCGTTTTAGTTAGCTGCTTCTTAGCGCCTTATGGGAGTAATAAGAGAGGGGGTGAGTATTCCTGCACACCAAAACAGGAGTTAGTCCCAAACATAAAAAGAGGCACCCTTTAGGGGATGCCTCTTTTTATGTTTGATTGAAAAAGTTCTTTTTTATTTAGGCGCCTCTCCGGTATTGGTAATTTTTTTTCCAAAGTCGAACACCAGTGAAAAACGCATGGTGTTTTGCAACGGGTTCTGAGTGGAGTTCATGGGGATTAAATAGGAGAAATCAAGCCCAAAAACATTGTAACGAATACCTACTCCCAACGTTGCATATTTTCGGTTACCTTTTCGTTTATTTTCTAAAAACAAACCACCGCGTAAAGCAAGCAACTTATTGTACCAGTATTCGGTGCCAACCGAAAAATTAAATTCGCTCATCTCTTCCGAAAACCCTTGCGGAGCATCGTACCACGATTGAATCATTCCGGTAATTGGTGATACGTTGTTGTCCATTCCGGCAGCTATTTCGTATCCTCCTCCGGGTATTGGAACAGGGTTGCCATTTTCATCGGTTTTGTATATGGGAGGAGTGGGAACCAACAGTTTGTTTACATCAGCAAAAAAGCTCATTTCATTGTACTCATCCAATTCAATGGTCAATCGTGGCCCCAGCCTGAAATTAGTGGGGATAAAGTCCTTTTTAATATTGCTTTTGCTATAGGAAATTTTATTACCGATGTTTGAAATGTTTAACCCCCAGGCAAAAGTTGCCGGCATATTGTTAAACCAATTTACATCTTTCTGCCAGTACAAGGCCAGGTCAGCAGCCACTGCAATTCCTGCGGTTGTTTCAACACCGCTTTGTCCTCCGTAACCCTGTGTAAGGTTAGAGTATATAAAGCGTCCGGCAACTGCCAGCGAAAGATTTTGGTGTAATTTACGTGCATAGGTTGCATCCACCGAAAACTCATTGGGCTTGGCAATAATAGTTGGGTTACCATCATTATCGGTAAACTGAATTTCGCCCATGGTAAAATAACGAAGGGTTGCACCAAATGCTGAAAGATCATTAAACTTATGAAAATAGCCAACATAAGCCAGATTGATGTCGTTAACCAGGTTTCTGAGCCACGGGGTGTACGAAATTCCAAATCCGTTTTCCTGTTCGGCAAAAGCATATTTGGCAGGATTCCAGTGCATTGAAAACACATCAGGCGAGGTAGCAGCTCCTGCATCTCCATATCCACCCGCACGGGCATCGGGGCTAATCATTAAAAAGGGTACGGCAGTGGTAATAACATTTTGATCGGGGTAGGTTATATCTTGCCCAAAAGTTACAATAGAGGTTAGTAACAATCCTGTCAACAGTAAATTTCTCAATTTTATCATTTGTGTTTCTTTTAAAAAAAAGGTTTGCAAATCTAACGAATAAATTTAATTAATATTATTCAAGGCTTATCAATCCGTTAATTTTATTAGTTTTTGTCTAACAATTTCCTTTGAACCATTATCGCCGGCAACAATCATTTCAGCAACAAAAACTCCCGTTCCGGGGTTTCCATCCCCGTTTACAGCTGTTTGCCAGTTAAAAGGAATATTTACCTCTTTACCTGCTCCCGATAATTCGGTTTCTTGTTTTCCGACCAATTGGCCTGTAATGGAAAAAATATTAATGGTGATTTTTAAATTGCTGCTTCCCGACTTGTTGTAAAACCTAAAATTTGTAGCAGCATTAAACGGGTTGGGATATACCGAAACATTGTTTAATTGCACATTGCTGCCTGTTTTAACATAAAATGCAATTTTTTGTTCGCTTGAATTACCTTGTAAATCCCATGCACGGATGGTTGCCGTATGAATTCCTTCGGTTAAATTATGCAATGGAATTGTAATTTTACCGGAAGTATATGAATCAATATCAGGTTCAAAATAACTGTTAATAACCTGAGCATCATGATAGTTATCATCGGGAATAAGTAAAATGTCGCGGCCAATATTCATACCGGTATGGCTTATGCCGTTGGGGTCGGAAAGCTGTGCAAACAGGGTTGGGTTTTTGTCAACAGCGTCGTTGTTTTCAAAATCGGGTCCGTTAAGGTACATGGTAATGTCAGGCCCCTCATTATCAATGGCTGCGTTTTGGTCAACTCCGCCTACAACAAGGTTTTCGTAATAGCCCGTTGCATCGGAATAATTAACACTGTCAACGCCGTAATAGCTGATTCTTCCGTTGCCATATTGAAAAGTTATTTCGCTTGGTACCACAAAGGTAAATTGAAACTGTCCGTTTGATACCGTACATTTTCCTGAGTAAAGCATTTTATCGTACAGCGTAAAAGTTTGTTTAAAGCTTCGCGGGTCGTTTGCTCTTGTTTCGTAAACCGATTGTTTATCAAAAACCTTTGGAAACAAAAAGCCGTTAAAATCATCAACCCGTACACCGTTTTCTCTGATTTCGCCTGTTACAGTGATGGTTGACATTGCCCTTATGGTATCGGTTGTTTTACCAACATTGTTTTGCAACGATTGGGTAACCACTTCGTATTTGGGAAAAGCAAGCCTTAAAGCCGGATCGCCCAACAGGGCAAAATTTAAGAAGTTGGTGTTGGAAGGGGTTTTGGCCATTCGCATCAGGTCGCCCAACCGTGGTAATTCATTTCCTTCGGTATTTTTAAGATTATAATATATGCGGCTGTTTAGGGCAATATTGGCATGGGCATAGGCCAGCCTGGTGGTGGTCATCAGCGCGATGCTGCCCCCGTTTTTATTTAAAAACACCTCTTCGCCTGCCGACAGAAACAGCGGGTCGTCAAAACGGCTAAACTCGCAGGTTGCCGTAATAAACAGAGGCAGCCTGTTATAATTGTTAAAGCTTCGGATGGAGGGCATATCCAATATGTGCTCTTCCGACCAGCCGGTAAGTCCGCCGTGGCCGGTATAGTTTATAATTAAAGCACCTGCATCCACCTGATCTTTAATGGCTTTGTGCGCTTCCGGGTAGCGATACCCTCCCGAAACCTTTTCGCGGAAATAGGCATCGGCATAAATTTTATTAATGTTTAATTCGGGGTAAGCCGTATCAACATAAGCTACCAGGCTTTGAGCCTGCGTAAGATGCAGATTCATGTCCTGATCATCGGCAACAAAACAGATGGTATTACGCCAATCATGACAAACAGCTTTGGAAGCTTCGGTGTAATTTTTTATTTTTGCGAGCGCCACATCAGCCTGTTCAGGCGTGGAAACCGGTAGTCGGCCAATGCCTACATCGAGAGTGCCGACCGAATTTAACCCCTCATCATCATCCAACAGGCCAAAAAAATCATCGGTGGCAAAGGATGTGGTATATTTTAACGATTCTGCCGACTCAAAGGTTGGAACCATATTGTTATTGCCTTCCACCCTGTTTTTATAATCAAACGAAGCATCACCATAAAATAATAAATAGCCGGGTTTGCTCCCAAAGTTACCGCGTTTGTATAACATGCGGGCAAAATCGCGAATGGCACTTACATCCTGTATACCCGACGAAAATTCGTTGTAAATCTGATTTGTAGTTACTACCCGGGTAACCAAATTATCGTGTTCACGATGTAAGTTTGCCAGCTCTATCGCTTGTGGCAAAAATATTTCGGGAGTAATGATAACAAGGTTGAGGTTTCCAATGCCGTGTAAATTTTGATTGGAAATTTCTTTTATTGATGATGGTGTTAAAAATTGTGTACCGTCAAAAGCAATAAAATGTTGATTGGCTTCACCCTGAACCACAAAACTAACTGTGGTGCCTGATCGTTCAAGCGCTATACGTTTGGGATTTGTAACATCAGCCAAATCCCAGATTTCAATATTTTCGGGGGCATCGCTTAAAACAAACTGATAGCTGTTTTCGGTATTCAACGAATGATGGTTGGCAAAAGTCATTTGGCCTTCACGCCATTTTAATGCACATTCGGCATTTAATTCAAGGTAATCGAGCCAGCCCACTGCCGACATGTCATCGGTTTCTCTTAAAACCTCGACGGTTAATATTTCATCGCTGTCAACAAAATCGCGGCTTCGGGTAACCTCTTTGGCGTAATATCCCGAGTTTGGGCCGATGTAATTGATGCGCGACGAGTCGATTACTTCGCGCCCGTTTATTTTTACACTGAAATAGGTAAAATCGGCTCCACGGGCAATGGCATGTATTTTAACGGAGGCATGTTCCGAAGTAATTCTGTTGGGAAAATTAAAAACAAACCGGCGGCTGTTGGTATCAATTGAAAATCGTTCGCCTACCCACAACTTTCCCGATTTGGATACATTTTCCATGTCGTTGTCAACGGTGGCATAATCATCAAAGGTTGTAAAAGTTTCGGCAGGTGAACCTGATGGTGTTGCTATTTGCGTAACTCGTTTTCCAACTGAATCGCCAACGGTTAAAAAGTAAAAAGTGGTGTCGGAATAGAGGTTGTTTTTGTGTTCGTATTTTCCCGAAAAGGGATTGTATCGCCATATTACAGGGCCTTGAGCAGCAAACAATATGTAGTCATCCGGGTTAAAAACACCATCTTCCTGGCCAACAACTTCAATGGCATCTTCAAGTAGATCGTCGGCTCTTTCAATATCGTTTGCCTCGGGAAGCATACCCCTGTATTGGCCATAAATTTTTATGTTCTCGGGGGCAATGTTTGCCACATCTATTCCCAGGGTCTGCAAATCAGCATAGGTTATTTTGTAGATGCCTGACTGTACAACACCTATTTTATACCATTTTCCGGTATTTAACACCGATTCGCTGCGATATTGATGAATCATGGTTTTAGCCGGACTGCTGTTTGCCGAAGAAACAGGCTGCGTAATTAGGTTGAACTGTTTAAGCCTGATAATCTTTCCATTTTGTTTTGCAAGAGGGAGGACAAAAACATGGGCGACACCGTTACGATAGTCTGTTGTTATTTGAAAATCTTCCGTTAGAAGGTCTTCGTCAGCATAATGTTGCCCGGTAAAAAGCAGGGTGTCTGCCTCAACAGCTTCCACCGAAGCTTTTATTTTTTGTGATGGCAATATGGGAATAGATGCTTCGTAGCAGGGGAGTGTTGCAAAACTTTGATGACTTGCCGCCCCTTCAAACACAGGATAAACTATCCGGTAATCTCTACCCGTTTCAGTTTCATCGTTTAACCAGTTAACAGAAACAGGTTCTACCTGCTGAGCCTTGTTTGCAAGCGGTAAAAATATTAAGCATAGTATAAATAATCGTAGTTTCATGAATGTCTTATTAATGATGTTTACCTATCTGGCAAGGATTAGCTTTGAGCGTTTGGTGCCAATGCTACCATCGCTGTTTACCACCTTTAAATTGCAAATGTACAAACCCTTTGATAACTTTTCCCCGCTATCGGAATCACCATTCCAAATTAGTTGCGAAGATACGAAACCTTTAGGAGAATAGGTTTGCTTTATTGTTTTTACCAATCTGCCGTCGGCAGCATAAATGTATAGAGTAACCTCCACAGGTTGGTCGGCCTGATTGTGGGCAAATACAAAGGTTGTTCGATCGTAAAACGGATTGGGGTAGTTGTATAACGATTCGATATCAACTTCGGAGGCCTTAACAACTTTGAAGTCGATACTTGCTTCCGATGAATTGTTATAAATATCCCAAACTTTAAGACTTATGGTGTGCCATCCTTCTGTAAGGTTGCGCAATGGGTATTGAATAACCCCTTTATTGTAGCGGTTTACATCGGAATTGTAAAAATCGTTGAGAATATATTTTTCTTCCGATTGATTATCGAGGGTTGCAACAATATCGTGGCCAATACCATTGCCGGTGGTGTTAATACCGCTTTCGTCCTGAACATAAGCCACCAAAACCGGATTTTCGTTGGTTATACTTCCCGGTTTAAACAGTGTATCGTTCATGTAAAGCGTTATTTCGGGACCTTCGGTATCACCGTTGGCTCCTTCATCGTAACCACCAATAACAATGTTTTCGTAATAACCCACACCATCCTGCGTATCTGAATTAAAATAGTAACTTATTCTTCCTTTTCCATAGTTGTAGCCAATGTCCTTGGGAACCACAAAATCAAAACTAAACTGCCCGTTTTTGATGCTGGCACTACCACTGAAGAGAATGCTCTTCCACAGGTAAAAAGCCTCTTGCTGGCTACCGCTGTCGGTGCCTTTGGTCATAATTTTGTTTTTCTTATCATAAATGGTGGGGTAGATGGTTCCGTTAAAATCGGTAACCGGATTGTTATTGATATCAACAATGTTGCCTTCCACCGAAACGTGCTGCAATGCTCTGAGAGTATCGTACTCGCCATCCACCACAACATGTTGGTTAATTTTTAATGTGTTTGCTTCAAAGTCGGGGTAGGCTAGTTTTTGAGCCGGGTCGCCAATTAAAATAAACTTTCTATCGTTATCGCCTCCCACCACTTTTGAGTTCATAATAACATCGCCAAAGGTTGGAAACTCCCCCTCTTTTTTAGTAAAGAGGTTGTTTTTAAAAATGGCCATATTAAGTGCTAGGTTAGCGCTTGCATAGGTGGCCCGGGTAGTGGAAAAAAGAGCAACTCCGCCTCCGTTTGGATTTAAAAACACCTGTTCTCCTGCCGAAACACGGGCAGGGTCATCGTAGCGGCTAAACTCGCAGGTAGCGGTAATAAAGGTGGTTAGCTTATCCCAGTTTTTCCATGAATTGATATCGGCAAGCTGTAGAAAACGTTCATGGCCTAAACCAATTTCGCCGCCATGGCCTGAGTAGTTAAAAATTAATGTCCCCTTATCCATTCGGTTGTTAATGGCCTGATTTACCTGAGGTGCCCTTTGTCCACTTGGTGTTGATATTTGTTCGTAAGCATCCACATAAATTTTATCAATATTTAAAACCGGATAGGTGGTTTCCAGATAGTTTGTCAATGTTTCGGCGTCGTGCATATGGCCGTTATAGTCTTCATCATCAGCTAAAAAGGTAATGGTGTTTCTCCATGAACCAAATGTTTCAGCTGATTTTGTATCGTAATGAATCACTTTGTCCACTGCCAGTTGAGCCTGGTCGATATTGTCCACCGGAAAGCGGCCGATTCCAATGTCAACTTTATCACTTCCTCCGGTTCCTTCTCCATCATCAAGGCAACCAAAATAGTCATCGGTAGCCACTGAATTTATTATGTTTAACGATTCCCACGATTCCCAACAGGGGACAAAATTGGTGTTGTCATTTTTCCGGTTTTTATAGTCGAATGATGCATCGCCAAACAGCAACAGATATTTTAGCTTTTTGCCGGGGTCGCTTTCGTCGTAAAGCGCCTTTGCAAAATCGCGAATGGCTGAAATGTCCTGCGCTCCCGATGAAAATTCATTGTAAACCTGATTGGTTGTAACCACAGCGTAGGTCATGCCATCGGTTTCTGCGTGATACTGTGCCAACCGGTTTGCCTGATCAATAAAATCAGGATGGGTTACAATCAAATAGTCGATGTTTCGGATAGCATGCAGGTTTTGATTGGCAATATTTTCCACAAACTCAACGGCTTTATAGGCGGCTCCATCGAACGCAATGAGTTTTTTTACAGGCGACACACTTACTTTAAAGGTGTAGTTGCCACCTGAATAGGATGTTTTTACAATTTTGGCATCAACGGGGTCGGTAACATCCCAGATTTTAAGATTGTTGCTAGCCTGAAGTTGGTATTGAACTGTTGTTCCATCGGTAAAAATATTTCGGAACAACATTTGATCTCCACTCATTATTAAACGTCGGTGAACATTAAATTCGAGATAATCTAAATATCCTGTTGAACTGTTGGAAGTTCGCTGATACTTAACATCAATATTCAAATTGTCATTTTTAGCTAAAAACGACTTGCTTCCGGTTCCTTTGCGGCCAAAGCTGTAACCGTTTCCGGGTGTGGCCGAAATGGATATGGAAGAGATGAGTACATCGTTATTAAAAACTCTAAAGCTTGTTGCTGTCGGCGAAAAAGCGGCAAAGCTGCCTCTGAAATAGGCCGGCTCGTTGGTAATAATGTTTGGAAAACTAAACTGAAAAGATTGGTCGGTGTTAAAATCAAACACTTCTCCCACCCATAAACGTCCGGTGGAGGCAATATTTTTTTCATCGAGTTCGTGCACTGCACAGTCGATAAATGAGTTTACAGTAACATCGGCATTGGCAACAGGCGGCTCTTCTTCAGTTATTCGTTTGGCAGGCCGGTTGAGAGCCGTAATAAAGTAGTAGGCGTAATCATCGTATATATTGCTTTGATGCATAAAGGTGTTGGTAATAATGTCGTGAACCCACTTTACCGGTCCCTGAGCATAAAACAAAAGATAATCGCCCTGATTAAATTTATTATCATCTTCACCCACCACTTCAATAGGGTTTTCAACTAAATCATCGTGACGGAACAAGTCGTTTTGTTCAGGAAGCATCCCGCCGCCATTTCCAAACACGGCAATGTTTTTTGGGTTTACCGAAACATCGAACCCCATGTTGCTTAGCTCACTGTAAGTAATTTTATAAATCCCGCTTTCAGATACCCTTACCTTAATCCAGTTTCCGGTTGCCAAAACCGAATTTGAAGCATAACTTCTTGAGCTTGCTTCTGATGTGGTCATCTCCTCAACATTAACAATTACGGTAAACGAAATAAGTTTTTCGTACTGCTTCAAAGTGGGGTTGTATCTTATGGGAACAATGTTAACAACAGCAAACGACTGTTGGCGCGAAGTACTTTTGGTAACAGACACTTCAAAAGTTGAATCAATAGTTACATCTTTTAACAGATTTTTTTCTGTTTCAGAAAGGCTGCCGGTTTTTTCAACATTAATTGAGGCCGACAACGAAACGTTTGAAGCATGAACAGGATATTGTTTCTGAAAATAGGGTGCCGGACTTTGATTGTGATAAAAGGCATTTGAAAACCTTAATCTGCTAAAGGAATAATTTTCGTCAACCTTGATTTGTTGAATAGGTTCCCAGGTAAGCTCCTCGTCGAAAGTGTAATTAATACCTTGTGCAATGATAGTAGCAGGCGTTATAACGAGAAAAAATATGATAAAAAACAGGACTTTGTGCAACATAATTACGTTTTTAATGGTCAAATGAAACGACAAAAGCAATAAAACTGCTAATGAATAGTTTTATAACCAACGCAATTAAGACTAATTTATTATAGGTATAGTTGTTTGTCAAGTAAGTAAAATATCTATTTTTGTGCAGCTTTTTAAGGAAAAAGGTTGTATAATTGTAGGCTAAAAACCAAAAACCAAATTTTAAAGTATTAATGTATAAATATTTACGTTTTATTTCCATTTTTACATTTGTTTTTGTTTTATGGAACACAGGACGAGCACAGGACGCTGAATTTTCGCAGTTTTATGCCAATCCTTTGTACCTTAACCCTGCATTAGCCGGTGCTACCGAATGCGGAAGGTTAAACTTAAACTATCGTAATCAGTGGCCTTCGCTTGGCAATGCCTTTATAACCTATAGTGTAAGCTACGACCAAAATATTCCTTCAATTAATAGCGGGTTTGGGGTTGTTTTGATGAGCGACAGACAGGGTGACGGTGCTTTAACACGAAGCAGCGCTTCGCTATTTTATGCTTATAAATTAAAGGTAAGCGACCCTATAGTCATCAGCTTTGGAGTTGAAGGCTCGTTTTATCAGGAACATTTGCAATGGGATAAGTTGCGGTTTGCCAGCGATATTGATCCTACAACAGGAAATTATAATCCAACCTCATTGGAAACTCCTCCTTCAAAGACTTCGGTAATGACACCGGATTTTTCGGCAGGGTTGGTTATGAACTATTACGATCAATGGTTTGCCGGCGTTGCCGTTGGGCATCTTACGCAACCCGACCTTTCGTTTTACGATAACACAACAAGCAAAATGCCTATGAAGATTACCGTACATGGCGGGGTAAATGTTAACTTATCAAGTGGAATGTTAGGTAATTTTAAGCAAGATGACTATTTATTGCAGGTAAATTTACTTTATTTGCAGCAGGAAAAATTTAACCAGCTCAATGCAGGTATGTATCTTAACAAATATCCCTTTGTTATAGGTGCATGGTTCAGGCATAACTTTAGTAATCCCGATGCCGCTATTGTGTTGGTTGGCTTAACCTGGAACCACATGCGGTTTGGATACAGTTACGATTTTACCGTATCAAAAATTGGCGGAAGTTCGGGTGGAGCACATGAAGTTACCTTTTCATGGGATTTTTGCATTTATAAAGGACAAAAAAGAAGAACTATCAGGGCAATAAAAGCACCCATGTTTTAGTTATTAAGAATTAGAAAAACAATTAAATTGGTTTAAGATGTTAGATATCAAAAGACTATTGCTATTATTAGTTGGATTTGCAGGCGTTGCATTGCTAATATCCTCGTGTAAAAGTAAAGAGCGGTCGCGCACAACGGGTATGGAGTACAACAACCCGCAAAACGGTGGGTTTGAAGTACCAAAGGCTAAACCGCAGATTACAGGGCCCGGACTTCAGCTTATTGAAGGTGGAACCTTTGTGATGGGAGCCACTGAGGAAAATCCTTTTTACGAACATAACAACATGCCTCGCCGGGTTACTGTTGGCAGCTTTTATATTGATGAAGCAGAAGTTAGTAACCTCGATTATCAGGAATACATTTACTGGCTTACTCGTGTTTACGGCGAAAATTACCCTGCTGTTGTTCAAAATGCTTTGCCCGATACCTTGGTGTGGCTTGACAAACTTTCGTACAACGAGCCTTTGGTTGAAACCTATTTCCGCCATCCTTCATACCGTGATTATCCCGTTGTAGGCGTTAACTGGATTCAGGCCACGGATTATGCAAAATGGAGATCCGACCGTGTAAACGAGCAGCTGTTGATTGATGCCGGAATACTTGATTATGACCCGGATCAGAAAGATGATAATAACTATAATACCGAAGCCTATCTGGCAGGCCAATATGAAGGCCTTGTTAAAGAAGGTAAAGAAGATTTAAGCCAGGATGGTACCGGAACACGTCAGGTACGCTATGAAGACGGTATTTTGCTTCCCGACTACCGCTTACCAACCGAAGCCGAATGGGAATATGCAGCCTACGGCCTTATTGGCAACACCCTTTACAACCGTATTGTTGAACGAAAAACCTATCCCTGGAATGGTGAAGCAGTTCGTACCGACGAAACTAAAT
>Ga0256831_1000333_pt1 | contig 25038 bp, 18 predicted proteins | sample 132544metaG_FD_189087 | JGI IMG/M metagenome (GOLD analysis project Ga0256831, IMG submission 189087) | Hydrothermal vent microbial communities from Lau Basin, Pacific Ocean - 132-544 | ecosystem: Environmental > Aquatic > Marine > Hydrothermal vents | place: Pacific Ocean: Lau Basin | collected... | reverse complement strand
GATATGGGGGCTAAAATAGGTAGCCATTGTTCGGCCAGCTCGGTTTTTAAACCCGTTATCTCACCTTCTAAGGTGTCTTTTAATAGAGTGTTAATGTGTTGTAATTGATGGTTGAGCTTAGTAAATTGGTTTAATAATTGCTGACATTGTGTTTTTAATACCTCTGGGATCTGGCCAAACTCAAAACGATAGACTTGGTTTTGATTACTTGGTGCTTGAGTCTTACTCTGAAAACCATAATTATTTTCTGGAAATTGAAATTGCTTAACAATGCTTGCTAGATTCTCAATTTCCAGAACCATGTCTTTTACCTGTTCTGGAAATTTACTAATAATCGTTTGGATTTGTGTTGGTGGCTTTGCCAATGAAGCAAAATTATTTAAGCTGGCATTGCTTTGATCCAACCATTTGATACTGGAATTAATTTGAAAGGAATAGCTAAAATGGTTAATGGCTTTTAATGGTAAATGGTGACCTTCATCGAAAATATAAATGCAGTCATTTGGTGGGGGTAAAATAACACCACCACCCATATTAAGATCACTTAATATCAAATCATGGTTAGCAACAATGCAATCGACTTTAAAGATAGACTCACGGGCTTTGAAATAGACGCATTCATTATAAAAAGCGCAACGCTTTGCCGCACATTGATGTTGATCCGATGTCAGTGGCAGCCAGCTACTTGCGGGAATAAAAGTATCCCAACTATCTGACTCACCATCCCATTGTTTCTTTTGCCAAGCTTGGGATAGCTTTTCATACAGTTTCATATCTTCTTTGTTATTTAATAATAAGCCATGCTCTAAAAGCGTGTTATCAGGCACATCAAGAGATAATTCTGTTTGATTTTTCTGACTGATGTAGTTGTCCAGCTTATGTAAGCAGACATAGCGCTTTCTGCCTTTAGCGAGTGTAAAGGAAAACTCTAAATCGCTATTACGCTGAATATCCGGTAGGTCTTTGAGTAAAATTTGTTCCTGCAGGGCAATCGTAGCAGTGGATATGATCAGCTTCTTCTTTTGCTCTTTGGCAATAGGCAGGCTAGCAACTAAGTAAGCAATGGTTTTGCCTGTTCCTGTACCGGCTTCTAAAGTGCAGATATGTGCTTGCTCAGGGTCATCATGGTTAATATTACCCAGAACTCTGGCAATATCGGCAATCATCAGTCGTTGGCCATAACGTGGCTTTAACTGTTTGTTTTGCAGTATTTTAGAATAGGCTGTTTGTATGTTTTTTTTTAGTTGATCGCTGAGCACAAGGAAGATATTACCATTTAATATAAATTCATATGTAAATACTTAAGGGGATTTCCTCAAGTAGTTACCTGTGAATATAAACTATGTAAAATAACAGTAGCTACTGAATATCCCAAACGGGCAGTGACTACAAGTCTAAAAATAATAAAACCAATAGTGCAAACATTTGTTACTTAAGAATTGATTCATTATGTCTATTCAATTAAATATGTAGAATATACTTCATTATACTATATTAGCAGACTAATTATTAGCTTGATGAGCACTATGCTTTTCTAAATAGTAAACGTGTTTCAATACGTTTACTATTTGTTTATGGTGAGACATTTACAGATAGGTTTAGTCAATGATAATGGTTAAGCAGATAATTTTTTCACCAGCAAGAATAAAGGTAAAATCTTTATTGGCAAACTTCTATTCCTGATGAGCAGAGCATGTTCTATTTTGAGCAAAATCTCACTCATTAAAGCGGAGAACAACCAGTATTATATTTAGGAGCAATGTAAAACTTAGGTTATTTCACTATTCAAATAAGTTAAATGACACACAATAGCATTACTTAAAAATAAAACATAACATTATCATAAAGTTATAGTTGGTATGTAATTTGCCTACTATCTAGTCAGTTTTTTTTAGATTAAGTGAGTTGTTATGTTATATAAAAATAAAATATTATCCATTACCATTTTTAGTGCAGCAAGTATTGTCCCTATTGTAGTTAATGCCAATAAGCTAGATTTAGATGTTATTAGTGTACAGTCAACGAGTATTGATGACCGGTTTGAAAATAAGCGAGATGAACCTTCTAGTATTGGTATTATCAGTGGTAAGGAAATTGATAAAGACCATCCAAAAAACATACAGGAAATATTACGCCGAATTCCCGGTATAACAACAGAAATACAAAATGGTGATTCCTTAAAAATTCATATTCGTGGTGTCGAAAATCAAGTTTTTATGGGTGAAAGACCTGGTGTGGCTATCGTAATTGATGGTGTTCCAGTTTTTGAAAGAACGGGGCGTGTGAATATTGATTTAGATAATATTGACTCTATTAAAGTGATTAAAGGTGGTGCTTCGTACTTGTTTGGTGATGATGCTCTTGCCGGTGCAGTTATTATTACGACAAAGCGTGGTGCAGATAATGCTGGAGTACGAATGGATCTGGATGCGGGTTCATTTAATTCACATAAGGCCTTGCTACAGACTGGTTTTGAAAATGAGTGGGCTAATGGTCATCTGCAGGTCTCGCGTAGGGAAACAGATGGCTATCATGATGATGCGGATTCTAAGTCTGATTATATTAATGGTAAGTTACAATATTATATTGATGATACAAGTGATATTACTTTTGGTATGGAACTATCCGATCGTGAAAAAGGCAGTCATGGGAGCGTAAGAGGAAAGACAGCTGCTGAAAATGATCCTGAAAGTAAAAATCCTATCTATAATGATTATGCCAATAACTACGATGTGGATCTGAAAAAGTTTTTTGTTACTTATTCCAAAGAGTTTGGTATGAGTAATTTAATGCTCAATGTTTATCAGTTTACTGATAATACTAAATTTGATACGAACCCTGTTGATACTCGTCCTGATGAATACACTTATGATAATGATTATGACCAGATGCAGCGTGGCTTTAAATCAGAATACCGTGCTGATGGAAATAGCTTTGCCTGGATGGCAGGTATTGATCTGAGAGACAATAGCTATGATAACAATGTGATTGTTATTAATAACGATGATATTCGTTGGAGTGGACTCAATAGTGGTGATACATATGCTGATAATGAAACAGATGAACATGTGACTGCTTTTTATGGTGAGTTAAAATACAAAGCAACTAATAAGCTGATCCTTACTGCTAATGCACGCAATGATACTATTGATCTCAGCTATAAAAATAATCTGGATTCAGCAGATAATAATGATATTGATTTTAATGTTAATTCTTATCGGCTAGGTGCTAATTATGCACTGCAAAATACCCTAGACCTTTATGCAAGTGCCTCAACTGGGTTTAGGACACCTACTGTTTCTCAGCTCTTTACGGGTAATAATAATCCTTCTAGCTATACAGCAGCTAACTCTAATCTGGATCCAGAAAAATCTATGAATCTGGAAATCGGTTTTAGAATGAGTACACGTTTATTTGGCGTCGAGCATGATATTGATGTTTCCTTGTTTCAACTAGACAGGGATGATTATATTCAGGCTACAGCAGGTCAGTATACTATCAGTCCTGATAGTGATAATGTCTATGATAATATTGGTGATGTTCGTAATCATGGTCTTGAGCTGGCTATAAATAGTGATATTAACAATAAGTTTTCTTGGGATATTGCGTATACTTATTTGGATGCATATTATCAATCCTATGATAATTTTAATCTGAAAACGTCTCCTGTCAATCATGGGTGTTCCTCAGGTTCAACACCCGTTTATTCTCGTGGCCGTATTATTAGCTGTTTGACCTCCTACGATAATGGCGATAATCAGGTTCCCAGAGCGCCTAAGCATACACTCAATGCCATTCTTCGTTATCATCCAGCACAATATTGGACATTATCTGCTGAGATGGAAGGACAGTCTAGTTACTATGCAGATGAAATTAATCAAGAAAAAATTGGCAGCAGGGCAATCTTTAATATCTGGGCGAATTATGATCGCAGAATCGGTAATGCTGACTGGTCTCTATTTGCACGTGTTGATAATATTTTTGATCGTTATTATTACAATACAGCACGAGGTTATCGAGATGCTAATGAAGACGGTGTCTATAATGGTGAGGATCTCTCCATTGTGGTTAATCCGGGCTTGGTATTTAGCGCTGGGCTTTCGGTCCGCTTTTAATCAAACCTGAAAACCCTGCAGATGAAATTAATCAGCAGGGGGGAGACTGCCTTCAATGAAATTAACTCTAATTATTATTCTATTAGTGTTGAGCAATATGACTTATGCTGAACTTCTCTGGAGCCCTAAAGAAAACTTGTGGCACAAAGTAAAACAGAGACAACAAGCTAAACCTAATATCGACCATAATTCACACATGCCTTCTAAAGAAAAATCAATCTATTTGATGGATGGGCATCATGCGGATGTTATTTTTATATCCCCTGATCTAAAAAAACAAAAATTGTCCCTAGACATGGAATCTGGTAAGTATATTCTACCAAAAACAGGTATGGATAATTATCATGCTCTTGTTGCTGAAAAAAGGGGTAAAAATAGTCATGAATCTTCATTACGTTATGTGTCCATGCGTGGTAAACCTTCTGGTGTGAGTCCAGAGCTTGTTGTGAATAGTGCTAAGTTACCATTAGAAATTGTTCCAGAACCTATGATACGTGAACATTGGAAATTCTATACCAGTAACAGCCATACCTTTAAAGTTCAGTTTAATGGTCAGCCTCTGGCTGATAGCTGGGTTGTTTTAAGCACCAGTAATGGCACAAAAATGGATGGTAAAACGGATCAGTATGGCCGTATTACATTTACCTTTCCTGAAGACTTTGCACACATTAAGGCAGGTAGGAGAGCAAACAAGCCAGCTGAATTTAAGCTTCGTACTGTGCATATTCATGATGATACTACCTATAAAACAAATTTTAATGCACCATATTATGTCAACTCAGCGCATTGGCAGTCTAATAGCGGTGGTATTGCAGCATTATCACTGGGGTTTATTTCAGGCTTGCTTATTATGTTCAAACATAATCGAAAGAATAATTCTACAAATAAAAACCAGCAATCATCAGGAATAGCATTATGAACTTAACTATTATTAGACGTTTTGTGCAGCTTGTTGCTTTTATTGTTATGGTTTATGGCATTGGTTTAGGTGGCTATTATCTTGCTGATAAGTTTAGTAGTAGTCTGCCTGCTTTAGCTTGTGCCTATGATATGGAAACCGCTGATCATTGTTCTTTAATTTCTTTACAGCATCAGATGGGGCATCGAGCTGCTCCAGTGCTTGGTTCTGGAGGAAGCCTGAAGGATGCTTTTTTACCTACAATAATCACCCTGCTCAGTTTTGGTTTTTTACTAGTAATTTTAAGTAAGGCTTTTTGTGGCTGGATCTGCCCTTTGGGTTTTTTTCAAGAGGTGCTGAATATTATCGGGCAAAAGCTGGGTCTGCAGCAAACGACATCACTTGAGCAGAGTGTTACCGAAAAAATTCGACCGATTAAATGGCTTATGATGATCTTTTTATTGTTTGTCTTTCCTTTACTTGCAGGTTTTGGTGTTGTTGGTCATGAGTTAGGTGATCCCTTTTGTCGTATCTGTCCTAGTCGTATTTTAACCACACTGGCGACAGGTGATGCTAAAGAACTGGTTGTTGATACCAGTTCTACGGGTTACTTTATTCTCTCGGTGGTAGCTACTTTTTTATTTGGACTGATGATGTCTGTCGGCCTTATGTTGCGTCAGCCTTTTTGCCGTATCTGCCCAATGCTGGCACTGAATACCCTGTTTAAAAAAGTGGGTCTGGTGCGGTTGGTTAAAGAGGCTAAACCACGCTGTGTGAAATGTGGTTTATGTGCCAAAGCCTGTCCTATGGATATCCATGAAATTCACACCGATATGGATAATAAAGATGTCATTTATCCTGACTGCACTTTATGTGGTCGCTGTGTGGAATTTTGTCCTGATAAGAATGTGTTAAAAATGAAATATGCTTTTTTCCCCATTCTTTCTGCGGATCCTGCTTATTTTAAAAAGCGTAAAAAAGCCCAGACACAATGGGAAAAAATAACTCTTTTGGGGAATAAAAAGTAATGGATAATCTGCCCTTGGGGTTTTCAACGGCACTGCTTATGGGACTGGCCTTTGGTGCCGGCCCGTGTAATATTACTTGCCTGCCCTATCTGGGACCTGTTTTTCTGGGGCAGCAGAAAAATACTATGCAAAGCTCATGGAAAACCATTGTGCCTTTTTCAGCCGGACGCTTAACTGGCTATACCTTGCTGGGGGCAATTGCAGGTAGTTTTGGTCTGACGGTGACAAAATGGATTGAAGATGGACTTGCTGTTCAGGTTCTGGGTATTGCTACCTTGTTAGCAGGTCTTTATTTATTACGAGGAGGTTTCTCAAAACCTAAAAATTGCTCAGTACAGCAGCCTGATAAGCAAACAAAGACAATTCATTTTATTGCACCACACAAAGCAGAAATACAGCCGAAAAAAAAATCAACACTTTATTTAAGCCTTAGTTTGTTTTCTATGGGTACAGGAATGGCTTTAAATCCATGCATACCGCTATTAACCATTTTAACAGTTGCGGCCACTATGGCCACACCTATTGATGGTGCACGGCTGGGTATTGCTTTTGGCTTAGGTGCTGTTGTGATTCCTGGTTTGTTCTTTGGCTTGTTTATCGCTTGGTTCAGTCAGCAGGTTAAAGAGCACCTAAACTACTGGCAGAAAAATTTGGAACGATTGTCTGGCATAATGTTAATTTTATTAGGCAGTTTTACGGCATTAGGATGGGTTCAGCCATAGAAAGGAAATATTTTCTAGAATGCATACAATAATTTTTTAGTATGTTTTTTTAATTATTGTACTCTATTGGCAAGCTAATTATTACCTTAAGCCCTGGCTTATTATCTTTAAATGTAATATTGCCTTTATGCAATTTGATAATAGCTGACACGAGACTTAAGCCAAGTCCATTACCTTGATGGTCACGATGTTTTTCTAAACGGTAAAAAGGCTCTAGTACTTTGCTATGTTCATTAATGGGAATGCCTTTGCCAGAATCAGCAATTGTAATTTGCATAGCAGGATCATTTTCTGTTTGTATTAATTCTACTATGACGTTAATTTTACCATTATCAGGTGTGTATTTAATGGCATTATCAAGTAAATTTGTAAAAGCCTGAAATAACATATCACGATCGGCACTAAGCTGGCTGTCATTGCCGCTTGAAAAGTGTAAGTGAATATTTTTATCCTCTGCTAGAGGCTCGTAGAACTCAACGACATCACGCAATAAGGTGCTGATACTGAGTGGGGTAAAATGTCCCTTTTGAGCACCGCTTTCTACTTTGTTAATTCTGAGCATGGCATTAAAGGTGGCTAAAAGGTTATCTGTTTCAAGCAAGGCTTTATGAATGCCCTCAGAGCTGGCATCATTACTATTGTTTTGTAACTCTTCTAATTGCCCTCGTAATCGGGTCAGAGGTGTACGTAAATCATGAGCAATATTATTGGAAATGTTTTGTATGCCCTGCATGAGTTTTTGTGTTTGATTAAGCATTTGATTAATATTATTTGCTAGCAAATCATAGTCATCATCGGTGCCACGAGAGGGGACACGTAAGTGTAAATTACCTTTGCTAATATCATTGATGGTGTCATTAATCATATTAATTTTTTTAATCGTGTTAATACTGATAATAAAACCACCAATGGCACCTAAGAGTAAAATAATGGCAATGCCCATTAAGAGAGAATTAAAAATAATATGCTCTTGCTGGTGAGCGGATTCAATATCCAAACCATTCATAAATACTAATTGTTCAGGTAGAGACATGACTAAGGTTCGGGCAGAATGATTTTGCTGTTGTGGGGTATTAATAATGCCTGATAAACTAATCACTAGCCAGCCATCCGATGTGATCTGAGGAATTTTGGTTAGATTTCCAGCCAGTATTTTTTTGCTTTTTTTATTATATAAAAGGTAAATAGAAGCATAGTTTTTTTGTTTTAAACCCAGTTCAATGGCATTGATGAGAGCCTCTTTTCCTCGAGTAATATAAATAGCTTGTAAACGTTCCATATCGTATTCAATGTGGTGATCTAATTGCTTGTAGATATAACCGACACTAGACCAGTAAACAAAGCTTAATAAAATTAAAGAGGATAAAACAAATACCACCAAATATAAGAAAACCATTCGAAAGGTTGAGTTATGAGTAAGTTTTCGTAATTTTTTTTGGATGCTTGCGGTATTATTCATGAATGTTTTATTGTATCTTGCTGTATTTTAATCACATATGCTTAATGACATAACCTGAACCACGGATGGTATGAATTAAAGCACTATCAAATGGCTTATCAATTTTTTTACGCAGGCGACTCATATGAACATCAATCACATTGGTTTGGGGGTCAAAATTATAGTCCCAAACATGCTCAAATAACATCGTTCGAGAAACGACTTGTCCTGCATGGCGCATTAAATATTCTAATAGGCGGTATTCTGTTGCTAATAATTGAATATCTTGGTTGCTTCGAGTGACTTTGTGAGTTAATAGGTCAATGTGTAAATCAGCAAGTTGCAATTGTGTTTCCTGTGCCTTTGCTTCGTCTGAATGAGTGCGTTTTGCTAAAATTTCAACTCGGGCTAATAATTCAGAAAAAGCGAAGGGTTTTACCAAATAGTCATCGGCACCGCTTTGTAAACCTTCTACCCGCTGCTCTACATCAGCCATGGCGCTGAGTATAATAATCGGTGTTTTAATCAGGGATGCCCGAAGAGTGCGGATAATGGTTAAACCATCAATGCCTGGTAGCATACGATCCACAATCATAACATCATAGCTTTCGGTTGTGGCAAAAAAGAGACCTTCTTTACCATCCTTTTGATGATCCACCACATGGTTGTTTTCATTAAGGCCTTTAATAATAAAATCTGCTACGTTTTGATCGTCTTCAATTAGTAATAGTCGCATAATAGCTCGTTGGTAATAAATAGATAAGGGTATTATATTCTAAATAAAGCAGTTTTATTTAGAGTTATTTTATGGGCTTATTGTGATTGTGATCGGTGTGGATATCAATATTAACTAAACAAGAGAATTAATCAATAACTTACGAATAAGAATAGCTTGTGATTTATTGATTATTTTTTATGTTACTTATGGCTTTTGTAGGAATGTTCACCCATAAGTTGTAAATTATCTTGTCCCATCCAACCCATTTCTTGTTGATCATGATATTGACCATGCTGAGACCACATTAGAGTGCCGAGTCCAATTGCCAGTGCTAATAAAGCAAAGATTAAGGCATTAACAGTTAAACTTTGTTTTTCTTCTGTTTTTATTATTGAATCTTTCATAATCATATCCCCTATGTGAGTGTTTGTTTTTATGTCTTATTTAGGATTATTACACACAGACCTTGCACAAACCTTACAGAAACATTAAATAAAATTCATGTTTCTAAATCTATGCCATAAAAGATGAGTCATAAGCCTCTATTTAGATGATTTATTTAAGTGCTGAATACGAACATTAAATATATTTAATGTTCGTGCAAGATTGGTGTTAACTTGCTGCTGTAAAATAGTCAGCTAATTGACATTAATAATAATTTTGGAGCATGTTATGCAGTTTAGGCAAAATACGAAGCCATTGTTTACTAGACCATTGTTAAAGAAACCATTTGCTCTGATATTGGGGCTTAATTTACTGATAGCCTCTCCTTTTTCTATTGCAGCCGTTTTAAGCTTGAGCGAAGCAGAACAAGTGGCTTTACAAGATGAGCCGGGTATTATTAGCCAACAATGGCAAATGCAATCCTTATCTGCTCAAGCCATTGCTGATGGTCAATTAAAAGATCCCAAGTTACAAGTTGGCTTAAATAATTTACCCACAGATACCTTTAAGTTTAATCAAGAGAATATGACGCAACTTAAACTGGGTATTGTGCAACAATTCCCTAAAGGCAATAGTTTGGGTATTAAGCAACAAAAAACTCAAAAACAGTCAGAACTTTTTCAATCAAGCATTTTAGAGAGAAAGTTAATGATAATAAAAGAAGTGCGTTTGGCTTATTTTGAAATTTACTATTGGGAAAAAGCCAAACAAACCATTAAGAAAAATAAACGTTTTTTCTCACAATTAGTTGATATTGTGCAATCCATGTTTTCAGTGGGTCGTAACAATCAGCAAGACTTGATCCGGGCACAATTAGAATTGAGCCGTTTGGATGATCGCATGGTAAAAATCACCCAAAAAATTAATGCCCAACGTTCTAAATTATCACGTTGGATTGGCTATGAAAAGAGTAAGCAACCCTTAACTACTCAACTTCCAGTATTAGCAACACCTAAACTGAGTGATGACTTTGAGGTATTGAGCCAATTATTTTATAGCCATCCAAAAATTCAAGAAATAGATAAAAAAATAGAGATAAGTCGTAAGGATATTGAATTAGCAAAGGAAAGCTATAAACCCGGTTGGGCTTTAAATGTAGGCTATGGCTATCGAGATAATAATCCTAATGGTGCTAAGCGTTCTGATTTTCTTTCAGCAGGTATATCTATCGACTTACCTTTATTTACGGCTAATCGACAAGACAAAAAATTGTTAGCAAAGGAACATCGCTACCAGTCTTTAAAAGATAAAAGAGTGGCACTACTACGCCAATTAGTTGCTTCTTTGCAACAAGAAGTTGCGGTTGAAGAACAATTACAAAATCGTCATCAATTGTATCTTAAATTATTGTTGCCTCAGGCAAAACAACAAACAAGAGCATCACTCTTAGCTTACCAATCTGACCGAGGTGATTTTTCAGATGTGATGCGTGCTTATATTGATGACTTAAATGTCAAACTGGATGAACGACGCATTGCTGTGGATCATCTGAAAAGCAAAGCAAAGATTTTATATTTTACATCCAGTTTTAATAAATAATAACTGGTTAGAAACAAGAATAAATTGAGGATTTTAATGTGAACAAACTTCTAAGTGGTTTTATTTTGCTCAGTAGCGGTATCGTAGCTGGTTATTATGGGCAACCTTTCTTACAGCAACAACTTGAATTGGCGGGTGTTATTTCAGCTCAAGAGTCAGCAGGAGGGGCTAAAGCAAGTGGTGAAAAGGAAGTTGCCTATTGGGTTGCTCCTATGGATGCTAATTACCGCCGAGATAAACCAGGTAAATCCCCTATGGGTATGGACTTAGTGCCTTTTTATAAAGATGATGATGCCGAAGAGGGCGTGGTTAAAATTTCTCCTGTAGTACAAAATAATTTGGGTGTACGAGTTAGCCGAGTAAAAAAAGGACAGCTTGAGCGAGAAATCAATACCGTTGGCTATGTTAATTTTGATGAAGAAAAACTCTATCATTTGCATACCAGAGTTGAAGGCTGGGTGGAACGACTGGATGTAAAAGCAACCGGTGATGTAGTTAAAAAAGGTCAAAAATTATTTGAGCTGTATAGTCCTACTTTGGTGAATGCTCAAGAAGAGTATGTCACTGCATTGAGGAGCCAAAATCGTATTCTAATTAAGGCATCAAAAGATCGTCTATTATCCTTAGGTCTAACCTCTGGACAAATTTCACAATTAAAAAAAACACGTAAAATACAACAACGTATTGCTTATTTTGCTAAGCATGATGGCTTTATTCAAGACTTAAAAATTCTTGATGGTATGTTTGTAAAACCATCAATGAATGTCTTAACTATTGGTCAAATTGATAGTGTTTGGGTCATTGCTGAAGTCTTTGAACGTCAAAGTGGTTGGGTTAAAAAAGGACAAACTGTTGATATGAGCGTTGAAGCCTTTCCAGAAAAAAATTGGAAAGGCATTGTCGATTATATTTATCCTGTTTTGGATAAAAAAACTCGCACTCTACGAGTACGTATCCGTTTTAATAATCCAGAACAACTATTAAAGCCCAATATGTTTTCTCGTTTAATCATCCATAGTAGTTTTAATAAAAATGCCTTATTTGTGAAACGTGAAGCTATTATTCGCAGTGGTGGTATTGAACGTGTTGTAAAAGCTTTGGGTGAAGGTAAATTTCAATCAGTTGCAGTGAAAACAGGCAATGAAAGTGGCCAGTTTATTGAAGTTGTCAAAGGTCTAAAAGAAAATGACCAAGTGGTTAGCTCTGCACAGTTTCTTATTGATTCAGAATCCAGTTTAACAGCCTCGTTTGAACGTATGGAAGAGCCTGCTGATATGAGTACTATGGATATGGGTGATGATAAACAAGTAAGTCAAAATCAGGTGTGGATTGATGGTGAGATCATTGACATTATGCCTGCTCATAATATGTTAACGATACAACATAAAGCAGTACCTACTTGGGGCTGGCCGGCAATGTTAATGGATTTTCCAGTTAAAAAGAGTCTTCCTCTGGATAATTTAAAAGTACAACAAAGCATTCGTTTTTTAGTTGAAAAACATGATGATGGTTCTATTGAGCTCATTGATATTGACGGTTTGTCTGAGCAAGAAAAAAGCAAAATAAGTAATCAGACATGGATTAAAGGAAAAATACTAAAAACCATGCCTGCGATGCAAACATTGACTCTTGAACATGAACCTGTTGAAGCTTGGGGCTGGCCTGCCATGAAAATGGATTTTCCAGTAATTGCAACAATGGACTTAAGTGCTTTTAATGAAGGGGATGAATTTAATTTTCTAGTGAAGAAAAACAGTGATGGTTCCATTGAAATCATTGAAATGAATAGAGAGGGATTGTAACTATGATTGCCTCTATTGTTCATTGGTCTATTAAAAATCGGTTTTTTGTTATTCTTTCAGCGTTGGTCATGCTTGGTTTTGGTGTTTACTCGGTTAAACAAACGCCTATTGATGCCTTGCCCGATCTTTCAGATGTGCAAGTTATTGTTAAAACTTCTTTTCCTGGTCAGGCACCTCAGGTTGTAGAAGATCAAGTAACCTATCCTTTGACTACTGCTATGCTATCAGTACCTAAAGCTGTAACGGTACGTGGCTACTCTTTTTTTGGTGATTCATTTGTTTATGTGATTTTTGAAGAGGGTACCGATCTTTATTGGGCACGTTCAAGAGTATTAGAATATTTGAGTCAAGTTGCTTCCTCTTTACCTCCCAGTGCAAAGTCACAACTTGGCCCTGATGCTACTGGTGTTGGTTGGGTCTATGGTTATGCTTTGGTTGATAAAACAGGTAAAACAGATATTAGCCAATTGCGTAGCTTACAAGACTGGTTTTTACGCTATGAATTGCAAACGGTTCCGGGGGTATCAGAAATAGCAACCATTGGTGGTATGGTGAAACAATATCAGATCATTGTAGATCCAGAAAAATTAAGAGCCTATAACATCCCGTTAGATTTAATAAAAAAAGCAGTTAATTTAGGGAATCAAGAAACGGGTGCTTCTGTTGTTGAAATGGGCGAAGCAGAATATATGGTGACTGCTACGGGTTATCTTTCAAGTGTTGATGATATTAGAAAAATCCCCTTAGGCTTAAATAAGAATGGCACCCCCGTACAATTAAAAGATGTGGCTGAAGTGATTACAGGGCCACAAATGCGTCGAGGTATTGCTGAATTAAATGGTGAGGGAGAAGTGGTTGGCGCCTATGTCGTTATGCGTTTTGGTGAAAATGCTCAAAAAACCATTGATTTGATCAAAGAAAAATTAGAAGTACTTAAACAAGGTTTACCTGAGGGGGTGGAAATTGTTCCTACCTATGATCGCTCGACATTAATTAGTCATGCAGTTGATAATCTTTATGAAAAACTTATTGAAGAATTTGTTGTGGTGGTACTGATTTGTGCAATTTTCTTATTTCACTTTCGCTCATCCTTAGTCATTATTTTTAGTCTGCCTATCGGTATTCTCGGTGCTTTTATTATTATGCATGCTCAGGGATTAAATGCCAATATTATGTCTTTGGGAGGTATTGCCATTGCTATTGGTGCCATGGTAGATGGGGCAATTGTTATGGTGGAAAATGTCCATAAACACATTGAAAAAACACCCCTAACAGATGAAAATCGTTGGCAGATCATTGCTGAGGCATCGGTAGAAGTGGGGCCACCTCTATTTTTCTCATTACTTATTATTACCATGAGTTTTTTACCTGTCTTTAGTTTGGAAGCACAAGAAGGAAAAATGTTTGCTCCTTTAGCCTTTACTAAAACCTATGCTATGGCAATGGCTGCGGGTTTGTCCATTACTCTAGTACCAGTTCTTATGGGTTATTTTGTTCGGGGAAAAATTTTACCAGAACATAAAAATCCAGTTAATCGTGTGGTGACCTGGATCTATAATCCAATCATAAAAACAGTATTAGATGCCCCTAAAACCATGATTTTTCTAGCAGGTCTTGCCTTGGCTATTGGTTTGTGGCCAGTCACTCAAATTGGTAGTGAATTTATGCCTCCTTTGGATGAAGGTGATTTAATGTATATGCCAACAACCTATCCGGGTATTTCAATTGGTAAGGCCAGAGAATTATTACAACAAACGGATAAACTTATTAAAACAGTTCCAGAAGTTAAAACAGTATTTGGTAAAATTGGTCGAGCTGAAACAGCCACCGATCCGGCACCTTTGACCATGATTGAAACGGTTATTCAACTAAAACCTAAAAGTGAATGGCGTACAGGTGTGACAACTGAAAGTCTGCGTAAAGAGTTTGATAGTTTGGTTAAGTTTCCAGGTGTCACTAACGCATGGGTTATGCCTATAAAAACACGTATTGATATGCTGGCTACTGGAATTAAAACACCCGTAGGTATAAAAGTATCAGGTCCTGATTTAAAAGAGATTGAAAAAGTTGGTAAGCAATTAGAATTGGTGTTAAAGAATGTTGAAGGAACGGCTTCTGTTTATTCTGAGCGAGTTGCTGGCGGACGCTATATTAAAGCAGACATTGATCGAGACAAGGCTGCTCGTTATGGTTTAAATATTGCCGATATTCAGAAAGTCATTATGACCGCTATTGGTGGCATGCGAGTGTCAGAATCTATTGAAGGATTGGAGCGCTATCCGATTAATATTCGTTATCCCCAAAGTTATCGTGATTCAGTGGAAAAAATACGTCTTTTACCTTTGGTAACAAAATCAAACCAACGTATTGCCTTAGCTGATGTTGCTGATATTAATGTGGTTGATGGCCCACCTGCGATTAAAAGTGAAAATGCTCGCTTAAATGGTTGGACATTAGTGGATATTGATGGGCGTGACTTAGGTTCTTATGTGGCAGAAGCACAGCGTGTGGTTGCAGAGCAAGTTAAATTACCTGCTGGATATTCGATTGCATGGTCGGGGCAATATGAGTATATGGTACGAGCAAAAGAGCGTTTAAGTGTTGTTCTACCTCTTACCCTAGGTATTATTATGTTATTACTATACATTAACTTTAGAAATGTCATTGAAGTGATGATTATTATGGGAACCTTACCCTTTGCCTTAATCGGTGGCTTCTGGTTAATGTATCTTATGGATTTTGATATGTCAGTAGCGGTTGGTGTTGGCTTTATTGCACTTGCGGGGGTAACGGTAGAGATCGGTGTTCTAATGCTGGTTTATCTGAATCAATCCTATTGTAGCTTTTCTTATAAAGCGCAAGAAGAAAATCGTTGTCTAACTTCTGAGGATGTTAAACAAGCTGTTATGGATGGGGCAGGTCAGCGAGTACGTCCAATTGTTATGACCGTAGCTGCAATTATTGTTGGCCTAATACCTATTATGTATAGTGATGGCACGGGATCAGAGGTAATGCAACGCATAGCCGGCCCTATGATTGGTGGTATGTTAAGTTCAGTAGTACTTACTTTATTGGTTATCCCAGCTATTTATTATCTATGGAAATCAATTACTTTGGGAAAATGCCCATTGCCTGAAAATCATTTACAACAAGAAAATCATAAGGAGGGATAGTCTGATGGTATACAATAAAGTGGTTATGATTATGAATATTACTGACTATCAATTGATCAGTGATGAAATAAAAAACTTGAATATACCGGGAGTAACAGTCAGTAAAGTAGAAGGTTTTGGTGATTATATTAATGAATTTAATAACCAAGGCTTGTGTGATAGTTTAAAAATTGAAATTTATACTCATGTACAACAGGCTGAAAAAATTGCTGCCAGTTTATCTAAGCTGGCAATTAATATGACTGAGGGGGGAGGAATGGTTGCTATTGAACCTGTACTGAATTTAATGAATGTTAAAAAATTAATCGCTTAATTTTATATTGGAGATTTAAATGAGAATAATTGCAATTTTAGCTACTATTGGTTTGATTTTAGGCGGTTTGCTTATTTGGTTTGGTGTTTTTAATGTCGCTGCTACAGATAAACATTTTGTCGGTACGGTGAGCCTTCTTGAAATGGTTCGGGAGCGTTCTATTGATGTGCGAGCGAATACGATTCAAGTACCTGACTTAAATGATGAAGAACTCATTAAAGAAGGGGCTGCCCACTATGCTGAAATGTGTACAGGCTGTCATTTAGCTCCGGGTATTGATGAATCAGAACTTCATTCAGGCTTGTATCCACAACCTCCGGTGTTTACTGATGCCAACTATGCTAATACACCGCAAGCACAATTTTGGATAATAAAAAATGGCTTAAAAATGACTGGAATGCCTGCTTGGTCACCTGCTCATACCGATGAACAAATATGGGGTATGGTGGCTTTTTTAGCAAAAATAAAAGGCTTAAATATTGCTGAATATACTGACTTATCAAAGGAAACAGGAGAGGGTCATTCTCATGGCGGTATAAATGATCATAATATAGAGGAAAATGAACATAATCATAGTCATTGAGGTATTCTTTTCTTGCTGTGTTTTTAACTTCATAAAGATTAAATATCTTTAATGTTCAAGTAAGTCTCTTGTAAGGTTCTATGTCATATACTGAACTCAAGTTAACTAATTAACTTAAACTTATTACTGACAAATTAATTATTTCCTTTAGGAGAATTACAATGAAAAAAACAACAATAAAAATAGCGACAGGATTTGCTTTGGCTACTTTGATTTCATCAACAAGTATTGTTTATGCAAGTGGTGATCATAATCATTCGGATGGCATGCAAATGTCTTCAATGCCGGGTGATATGAAAAGTAAAATGTCTAAAATGAAAGCAGATATGACTGCGATTCAAAATGAAAATGATCCTAAAAAACGCAAAGCAATGATGAAAGCACATATGCAGGATATGAAATCAATGATGGGCATGATGAAAGATAAACGTGCTAACATGCAAGGTAAAATGGATAAAATGAAACAGCTTGAAGCAAGGGTTGCTATGATGGAAGCCATGATGGAACAAGTAATGGATACTCATATTACTTCACTTGATCCGAATGACCCTGTTTATAAATTAGATTAATAGGCCAACTTAAAATCCCATTCTTAGAATGGGATTTTTCTTTCTAGGGCTAAAAATTGTATAATTCTGAAAATTTACTTAAACCCCTGAGGTTTTACCATGACAGAAAAACAAACAAATAGTTATCATATTCATATTGATGATATGAGTTGTGATCATTGCGTAGGAAAAATAAAAGAAATTGCTTTAGCTATAGAAGGTGTTCAAAGTATTGATGTTTCTTTAGAAAAATCTGAAGCGATTGTTCAAGGTGGTTTAGCTCATGAAGTTATTCAGGCAATCACTGAAATTGGTTATCCTGCTAGTCCTGTGGCAGATATTCCCGATAACTGTCCTGTAGAAGATGCGAGTACGACTAAAAATGAGCAGCAATCTGAGATATTACTATCATCTTCAGAACAAAGCTATATGATTAGTATTGATGATATGACCTGTTCTAGTTGTGTCTCGACTGTCGAAAAGGCCATATTATCTGTTGACGGTGTGATTTCTGGTTCGGTTAATTTATTAGAAAAAACAGCTTTGGTCTCAGGTGGTGAGCCACAAGATGTGGTGAATGCTATTATTGATCAAGGTTATGCTGCTAAACTTCAACAGAGCAAGTTGAGCTCTAGCAAAGAATATTACTATATTGCTATTGATGATATGACCTGCTCTAGTTGTGTCTCCACCGTTGAAAAAGCAATTTTATCGGTTGCTAATGTAACACAAGGAAGTGTTAATTTATTAGAAAAAACCGCTCAGGTACTTGGTGGCGAGCCACAAGATGTCATTAATTCTATTATTGACCAAGGTTATAATGCTCGTTTAATAGCACAACAACACATTGATAATACCTATTATATCAGCATTATTTCTTCAGAGCTTTCTACTAATACAGAGCATGAATCATTAAAAGCTGAAGTAGAACAACTATTTGTTAATAATAAAGAAGTGAGCGATATACAGTTTGTAGGATCAGAATCGGACGTAAAAAATTTAAGTCTGCAACTTAAAAGTACATCACATCCAGCTCAAATTTTAGTTTGGTTAAAAAAAGCAGGCATTATTGCACAGATTAATGAACAATATGAAGATCCCTATTTAGAGCAATCGAGAAAAAGTAAACTGGAAGTAAAACGCTCTTGGCAACGTGCTATTCTGGCAGGGACAATTGGTGCAAGTCTTATTCTTGGTGATAAACTGGGTTGGTTTCCTGAATTAGGTACACAAGACAGTCTATTAGGCTTAAGTGCTCAAGCATTCTGGTTTTTAATTGCTCTATTATGCTTGTTTACTATGTGGTTTAGTGGCCGTAACTATTATGCAACAGCAATAAAACAAGCGAAACATTTTTCCTCTAATATGGATACTCTGGTTGCGTTAGGAACATCAGCTGCTTGGTTATCATCCCTATTAATTATTATTGATCCTGAATTTATTCCTGGTGGTGGTGGGCATTTATACTTAGATGCTGGAGTGATTATTCTGGCTTTTTTACAGTTTGGTCATGCCTTGGAAATAAAAGCAAAACGTACCACCAGTGCTTCTATTGCCAGTATTGTTGAGCTAGCACCTAAAACAGCCAATGTGGTTTATAATGATACGGATGTCATTTTACCGGTATCGTTATTGCGGGTAGGTGATAACATTCGAGTTAAGCCAGGAGAACGTATTCCTATAGATGGTATGATACTAGAAGGCTCCTCGGCAGTAGATGAGTCTATGTTGACAGGAGAACCTATTGCAGTTAAAAAAACAGTCAATGATAATGTTACAGGCGGTACCATAAATAAGTCAGGTAGCTTTATTTTTTCTGTGAATAAAATGGGTGAAGAAACCACACTTTCCCAAATTATTAATATGGTTAAGCAGGCACAAATGACTAAACCTGCTATTGGACGCTTGGTTGATAAAATTGCTTCTGTTTTTGTACCTATTGTTATTAGCATTGCAATTATTACCTTTTTTATCTGGTTTTTTGTTGGCCCCGATCCACAATTAGCCTACGCGTTAACGGCTGGTATTGCCGTTTTGGTTATTGCTTGTCCTTGTGCTTTGGGCTTAGCGACACCCATTGCTATTATGATGGGGACAAGTCGAGCAGCACAGTTGAATATTCTAATTAAAAACAGTGATGCCTTACAAACAGCCAGTACGCTCACGCATGTTGTTGTGGATAAAACAGGTACTTTAACGCAAGGAAAACCAGCAGTGACTTCGATTGTCATCAATTCTGAATTAACGACAGAAGAGGCAATGGATGAAATAAGGCTATTACAATTAGCTGCTTCACTAGAGACAAATTCTGAGCATCCTTTAGCAGAAGCTATATTAAAAGCGGCCTCTGAACGAGACATTAGCCCCTTAGATATTGATGATTTTCTAGCAGTCGAAGGGCGTGGTGTTCAAGCGATGATACAGGGTAATTTGGTGCTATTGGGAAACCTTGCTTTTATGAAGGAAAATTCAGTGCTTGTGGGACAACAAATAGAGAAACAGGCAGAACAATTAGCTGAAGCTGCTGCAACACCTATCTGGTTAGCTCGCAATAATGATTTACTGGGCTTAATGGCGCTTAAAGATCCTATTCGAGAAGATACCCCCAATGCCGTTAAATTATTACAAGATAGAGATATTACCGTGGTTATGTGCTCTGGTGATGCTCATAAAACAGCCAAGGCTGTTGCGGATGAATTGGGTATTAAGGATGTGCATAGTCAGGTGATGCCAGAAGATAAATTAAATATTATTAAGGCTTTACAAGATCAAGGCTACTTGGTTGGTATGGTTGGTGATGGTGTTAATGATGCACCTGCTTTGGCTCAGGCTAATACCGGTTTTGCGATTGGTAGTGGTACGGATGTTGCCATTGAAAATGCAGATATTACCTTAGCGGGTAATTCATTAATGAATGTGGGCACAGCCATTGCGGTATCCAGTGCGACGATGAAGAATATTAAACAAAATCTATTTGGTGCCTTTATTTATAATATTATTGGTATTCCTTTAGCTGCAGGTTTATTTTATCCCCTAACAGGCTGGTTATTAGCTCCCGCATTTGCCAGTGCTGCTATGGCGATGTCATCGGTAACGGTGGTGGCTAATGCAAATCGTTTGCGTTTTTTTAAGCCATGATTTATTTAGCTTAACAATGGCCTGATTTTAAGGATAAGTAATTTCTAAAGGGTCAATTTGCCCCATATTAGAGGATTGATAAGAAGGGAAGGCATAGTGCTTTGCCTTCTTGTTTTTGCTCGCTTTTCTAGTGATATTTTTTCCAGAGGTGAGTTTTAATAATTTAATCTCATTTTGTTGTTTTTTTATAATATGCCTAAGACGCTTAATTTGAGCATCTTGCTCGTTACTATAAGCAGATGAAGCGAATAAACATATAGAGATAACAATAAATACGATTGCTCGTTGCATAATTTACCAAGCCTTTTTAGGTGAGATTGTTACCAAACCAGAATGTAGTCACTATTTTTTTTCAGATGAATAACCTGCTTGCTGGTACTGGTGGCGATAGAATAAGAAGGAAATACTTTAATTATTTTTAGCTGTTGCTTAGGCCAGCCAAATTGTTTTGCTTGACTATTGGTATCAAAACTTTTTCCTTCTATATCGGCGTAATGCATGGTTACGATATCACCCACTTTGATATTGGTATTTTGTCCAGCATTAAGATAAATATAGTGATCTTTTTGTTGTAATATTTTCATAGTAAAAGGACGACAGGCAAGCAAGGAGCTAATGAGTTGTGTTTCCTGTTGTATCACTTTATCAAATAATTGGCCAAAGTCTGATTTTTTAAATGCTTTGGTATTAAAGGCTGTGGCCTTGTTGGGTAAAACTGTGGTTTTATCAATGCTATAAGAATAGCGATGTTTGCTTAGTAATTCTTCTGTTAAGGTATCGTGAATATAAATATCAATGACGAGGTTTCGTTGATTAGGTTTTGCTGGTTGTGGATTAAGAGAGACAAATTGATCACGACTGAGTGATATGCCAAAGGGTAGTGTTAGGCTATTTTTAATCGTTGTGGTACTGAGGTCTCGGATAACACCAGAGATAACGTATTGCACACCAAATTCTTCTTTTATTGAATTGAGTAATGAGCGTCCATCAGATGAATTAGTTGCTTGAATATAAGGTGCAGAATTTAGATCAGTAAAGGCATTAATCTGGGTGGCATCCTTGGTTAAAAAATTACCATTAAGTGCAAGCTGTTGTAATAATGCTTGCCCAATACCTTGTTCAAAACCATAATAATCAACGACATTAAGATGTTCTGGGTGCTGTAAAGGGAAAAATAAGGCAGCAATTTTCTTGCGATATTGACTGGCAGGAAAATCACAGCCTTGTGTGAGTTTATTATCATCATTTAATGTTGCTGCCACTGTGAGTGTTAAAATACCATCGTTAACCGTTTCACTGATGACTTTAGAGGACTGGATGTTTTGTGTGGAGCGGATCTGAATACTATCGCTGATGCCTTCATTACTATTATACGATGTCGATGAATGAACTTGACTGCCTGCCTGAAGTGCAATATTTCTCAAAGCATCCTGATAGGCTTCAAAATGAGCCTGAATGGTATTATTGTCAATGATGACAGCAGTACCTATTGCTTCGAGCCGTCTTATTGTACTGGCCTGTAGGATTGTGCTACTAAAGATGAAAAGCAAACAAGCAAGAATTGTAATACGCGGTGTGAAAACTATAAGTAAATACTTCATTTCATTATACCCAAGCCAGTAAACATAAGTTAATCAGCATAATAGATCACTTGAGGAAAAGCCATGCCTTGGCAGTCAGGATTGCAGTTAAGGCGACTTTCAGGGTATTCAGCTAAGGGGTATTGACTAGTCACTGTGGTTTGTTTGCTTATGCAGGAATTACTTAAGTCATTTAAGCATTGGCTATTATAGTGAGATAAAATGAGTTCCACTTCGGCTTCATAAATATCATTTCCCTTGGGTGTAATACTCAGCAAATGGACACCTCGAACGACGGCATCAAAATAAGCCCGATAGCTATCATTTTCAATAACCATGTCTCGAATGGTGGTATTGCCCTTAAGTCGAGTGCCATATAATTGCTCAACAATTGAGCGATAAGCATCTAATTTTGCGGCCCGCATAGCCAAAAGGCGCTGCTGGGCTTTAGGATAGTTTTTAAATTGGCTAAGAGTGGCATAGCCAACAGCGGTAATTTTTTGTGGTGTAACTATTGTGGGAGAATGAACAAGGCTAGATGTCGTATGACAGGCTGAGATCAATAGTACCATAGAGGCGATGATAAAATAGTTGCTAAACATGTCTGTTTTCCTGATTTAAAATTATGAATTATCTGTCTTATCGGTAGTAGCTTAAAAAACTTTAATACTTTCATAAACATGTTTTTTCCTATATTCTGTGCGCAGTTTTTAATATTTCCCTAGAGTGAGCTTTATTTATGTCGATTTTTTCTATTGATGGCCTGAGTTTGGCCTTTGGAACCCATGTATTATTGAATAGCGCCAGTTTTTCCTTAGAAATGGGTGAACGTGTGTGTTTAATTGGCCGTAATGGTACAGGTAAAACCACTCTAATGCGTCTTATTCAGGGTGAAATGCAGGCAGATGAAGGGGATGTCAGAAAAAAAGATGGTCTTATTGTCTCATCTCTATCCCAAGAGGTACCTCATGAAGCCAAGGGCAGTGTGTTTGATATTGTTGCTTCTGGTCTGGGTGAGACAGCTCAATTATTACAGGACTATAATCATGTCTTACATGATGTTGCTAATGGTGATGAGCAAGCATTGAAAAGAATGGAACAGATTCAACATAAATTAGAAGCAGTGAACGGTTGGTCATTGGTACAACGTGTTGAGTCCACCATTTCTAAATTACTATTAAATGCGGACGATTGCATTGAAGATATGTCAGGCGGTCTTAAACGTCGGGTTATGCTGGCCAAAGCTCTGGTTATTGAACCGGATATTTTAATGCTGGATGAGCCAACCAATCATTTAGACATAGAATCGATTCTCTGGTTAGAAACCTTTTTAAAATCCTACAATGGTTGTGTATTATTTATCACCCATGATCGGGTCTTTTTACAAAATGTTGCCACACGTATTCTTGAATTGGATCGAGGGCAATTAGTCTCTTTTCCTGGCGATTATCAAACCTATTTACGTCGTAAAGAAGAATTACTTCATGCTGAAGAAAAAGCCAATGAACTTTTTGATAAGAAATTAGCAGATGAAGAAGTTTGGATACGTCAGGGCATTAAGGCTAGACGAACCCGTAATGAGGGGCGTGTGCGTGCTTTAAAAGCTATGCGCACTGAGCGTAGTCAACGAATCGAACAACAGGGCAAAGCAAAGCTTGAATTAGATGATAAGAAAAATTCAGGTAAGTTAGTTGTTGAAGTTGAGAATATCTCTTATGAGTATGACAATAAGCCCATTGTTAAAAATTTCTCAACAGTGATTATGCGTGGTGATCGTATCGGCATTATTGGTCCTAATGGTGTGGGCAAGACCACTATGCTGAACTTAATTTTAGGGCAATTAGCACCCCTGTCCGGTACTGTTAAGCTAGGTACAAAACTACAAATTGCTTATTTTGATCAACTAAGAAACCAGTTGGATGAAGAGCAGTCGATTGTCGAAAATATTGGTCAGGGTCGGGAGTTTGTTTCTATCAATGGCCGTGACCGCCATGTGTTTAGCTATTTAAGAGATTTTCTTTTCTCTTCAGAACGAGCCAAAGTGTCGGTTAAAGCCCTTTCAGGCGGTGAAAGAAATCGTTTGCTCTTAGCAAAATTATTTACCAAACCCGCCAATTTGTTGGTCCTTGATGAACCTACCAATGATTTAGATAGTGACACTTTAGAATTATTAGAGTCACTATTAATGGACTATAAGGGTACCTTAATTATTGTCAGCCATGATCGATCCTTCCTTAATAATGTGATCACTAGCTCCTTAGTTTTTGAAGATGATGGTTTGAATGAATATGTTGGTGGCTATGATGATTGGCTTAGACAAAGAAAACCAATAGCGATAGAAACACAAAAAAAAGCCCCCCCAAAATTGATAGATAACAAAGTGAACACTCTTGCTTCTGCTAGTAAAGCAATAAAACTAAGCTATAAAGAGCAACGTGATTTAGATCACTTGCCTCAAAAAATAGAAACAATAGAAGCTGAACAAGCAGAGTTAGAAACAATCATAGCTCAACCTGAATTTTATCAGCAGGATCAAAGCACCATTACCAGTCAGCTGGCTAAATTAGAAGAAATTAATCAGCGCTTGGAAAGCTTATATGAACGTTGGGATGAATTAGAAGAAAAGAGAGCAGGCAGTTAATATAGTCTGTTTTTTTTGAATACAGATGAGCAATAAATTTACTTGATTTATTTAGCCAAGTAGTTTATTCTCCCCAACCTTGGAGAGGTGGCCGAGTGGTCGAAGGCGCACGCCTGGAAAGTGTGTAAACCGTAAGGTTTCGGGGGTTCGAATCCCCCCCTCTTCGCCATATTAATTACTATCAACTATTCACCGCATTATCCTAAACCAACATTTTTTAGTTTCCACACTCTTACCTTTAGTCAGTCTAACTCGATTAATAATAATTTTATAAATTAGTGATATTTCTAGTTTACTCGCTATACTTAAGTTATACCTCAAATACTTTATTGGCATCCTATATCACCGCTTAAAATAT
>Ga0256831_1000332_pt1 | contig 25048 bp, 20 predicted proteins | sample 132544metaG_FD_189087 | JGI IMG/M metagenome (GOLD analysis project Ga0256831, IMG submission 189087) | Hydrothermal vent microbial communities from Lau Basin, Pacific Ocean - 132-544 | ecosystem: Environmental > Aquatic > Marine > Hydrothermal vents | place: Pacific Ocean: Lau Basin | collected... | reverse complement strand
GGTATATTTGGAGTACCAGAAGCACCATCTATAATATTGATATTTTTAGCAGAAATCATAGTTGGATAATCACTAGACAAATAACCTCCTCTTGAAAAAATATTGAAATTTTTATCGACTGATACACCATCCCACTCAAGCATTAAACCATTAATATTGTAAGATGAATTGAATCCGTCTAAGAATAAAGCAGGAGTTCCAGCTGTAATATTTGCAGTTTTTATTTTATTCTCCAGCATTGTTAAGCCTGTAAAATTAGTATAACAATTTTCTGAATATATTAATGATGGGTAACTGCCAGATAATTCATTTCCTTCAAAGTGCGTAGAAATAAAACTCATATTGCGGCAAGTATGCATATATAAAGCATTAGTACACTTAGCCCATTCCATATTTACCTGCTCAAATATATTTTCATGTTGTGCTGACCCACCTGCAAACATGTATAAGACGCTTCCTGAAATAGTTGTAGCTGTTGGCGCACCGCCACCTAAATACAAATCACGCCATATATTACCTGTGCCAAAATTTTGAATAGCTAAAGAGTGTTTCTCGCCATGACCAAATAAACAATGTTCCATTGTATTTTGAAAATAAAATCCACCACCATCTATTAAGCAGTTTATATAACCACCCTTTGCTGAAATATTCCTAAACTGCGACCGCCATGTTTGTTGTATCTTTAAAGTATAAGAACTTGTAAAGCCCACTTGAGAATTACCGTAACTAAGGTCAACACCATCAATAATCATTGTATATGAATTATCAGATAAAGCACCTACTGTTAAAACAGGAGTATTATCAGCATATTGCACTATTTTTGTAGAACTATAGTTTCCATTTGTCCCCAACCTACTACCACGCCATTCAAACCCTGTATATCCTTCTGGGATTATTAATCCACCCGCTAGTTCTATTTCATAAACTCCAGCTGGTAAAATAAATACAGCACCAGCCGCCGCCGCGGTATTAATTGCATCTTGCAACAACGTACCATTTGTTATTCTCTGCGCCGATGTTTGACCTGCTGTAGTTGTTCCAGTATAAGTTGAAGAAAATATCTCAATCTTTGCTTGTTCAGCATCGGTAAAAGCATTAGTATCCGCTTCCGCTTCATATGCTGTTTTTATAACGCCGCCTTGTGCGCTTAGTTGTACATCTACCATTTTATATTTCTCCTTTTTAAAGTATTAAATTATCAACGCCAACAATGACATTATCTGCACCAGTTATTATATTTTGTGTTGTTGAAAGATCAGCCCAAGCTAAACCCCACTTAGAAGCCAAATAGTTTCCGACTTGATTCATCTCTGCATTTGTAAGGCTGCCTTCGTAAATAACTATTTCTTTTATATCACCTTGAACATAGTCAATTACGCTTGTTCGTATTGTAGCCCCGACGGTCATTCTATTAAGGGTTGTTGTACTCCCACGTGTATAATCTAGAGGTGACAAACTAGTTATAACCCCATCATCATATGCGTTTAATTCAGTGCCAGTGTCTTTAAATGCAGCAACCCCCGTAGCTACTCCATCAAAGAAAGTACCGCCAAGGTCTTTGACATTAATTCCGCCCGACATAGTAGCTAGATCATCTCTGTTTAAAAATCTCATACTAGTACCTGTGGTATTAACTGTTACAGGTACATACAAAGGGGTATTGTTAGTGTAATTCGATTCTGATAATATTGCACCTCCAGCATTTGTCACATTATCGTACACAAGAAACGCTGTAATAGCCCCTGCTGCGTGCATAAATGGAGAAGATGTATATAAATAATCAGTTGTACCATTGAAGCTCACATGAGAGCCTGATGTATAAGTTGGTTGGTTAGCACCTGTTCCTTGAGAGATATTACGTGCATTGCCTGACTTATCATCCCACTGGCTAACTGCTCCACCACTTTCTGTAATCGTAGAAGAATCCCCAGCATCAAGCCATAGGGCTAGGTTAGACAGATCAGTAGGTGAGAATGATGCGCTGCTGCTGGTTAAAGTCAGGAGTAACCCCATTTATTAACTCCCGTCACTAATTGCTTGAACTCCAATAAAGGTTAGAGTTCTCTGGGCAGCCTCATTGGACGCAGCTACAGCTCTAACGAACCTAAATCCAGCGAATTTTACAGGCTCTAAATAAAAAGCTCGTGCTGTACCATCACATGTAACAGTCAATGCCGTTTTGTCACTATCATGAAGAGTATAGTAATTACTCCCATCGACGCTAACTTCGAAAGTTATAGATGTTGAGGTCATTGCAGGAAGTAATAATCCATTGAGAGTCATACTAAGTAAATCTACACCACTACTCGTGGCGGCTCCATTAGCAATAGTATCCGTATGATAGTCCATACCTCTTCCAATATTAGTTACAACCATAATAAAAATCCTTTCTCTAAGAGATTAACAAAATTATACAAATACACCAAGCTTAATTACAACTAAGGCTCTACAATAACTTTCCAACTAGATAATCCTAGTCTCACACAGATATTTCCTTTATCGTCAGAGTATGGCTCATCACACCGCCAAATTTACGTAAAGACGATGCACCGTTTAAAGTCACATTAACGCTATTTGAGCCACCTGCTCTAATTTTAAAGGTTGTTGCGCTCGTCGTTCCCGCCGTCATTTCAAAATCAATAGGGATGCTAACTATTTTTTCAGCTATAGAAGATGTTAAACAAGCAACTTGCAGCGCATTGGCTGTAGAATCTTGGAATAACGCCGCAGCTAAAACCTCGTTTGACGATGCATTAGCAACATTAACCGTACCAGTTATTTTTAATTTATTAGCCGCATCTGTTGGAGTAATAGACAGCGTTATAGCTTCTAAACCCTCTGTGTTCTGCGGGATAGTATCGTCATAAGGTATTTGAGCAGTTCCATTTGATACAGAATTATCCTCTGCATAAACTTCTTGAACAATTGTACCTGTACCAGAAAAAACAGACAACACCAACCAAGATGCAAGCTCTGTATCGTACATTAAATATATAAGCTTATCTGTGCTATCTAGTACTATATCATTGCCGTCTGGCGTTCTGATGTTATCAGAACCATGCTTTATTGTCGTAACCCTAGATGCATCAACAGCTCTTAATACCAATAATTGCCCATCTGAACCACCTGATATAGTCGTTAAATCATCAGTTGCCGCATTTAACTCAGTATCCACCGTATGATTAGTGCCTGCAGGTGTTACCGCACCAGCATTTATTGTTAGCTCTCCATCGTCTTTTGCGTAAGTAGGGCCAGTTATATCAACTACGCCTGTGAAAGTAACATCACCTGAAAACGTATTATTCCCTGAAAACGTATTATTCCCTGTTAATGTATTATTAGCAACTGGGTCAACAGCCTTGTCGTTCACCCAGTTGACACCATCATATCGTATATAATCTCCAGCGACTAAACCAGAAAATACAGCAGTTATTCCACCTACAGCAGACATAGCTATTGATATGAAATTAATAGAACTCGTACCAATAACAATATCATTAGGAGTTGAAACCATATAAGAAAAAGACGCTAAGGTTCGTGAGTAAACAAATATAAGCGTCCCTTGAACAACATCATAGTTACCATCGAAATCAGTCGCTCTTGACCAATCCCCTGTACTCACGACATAAATGCCGTTCTCCACAGCATCAGTCTGATCTTTCACAAGAACTCTATCACCATCAACGCAAGAAAAACCATCTAATGTTTGCTCTCCACTAAGGGCTATGTTAGCAGTGGTCGCAGCTTTAACAGTGGCTTTTAAAGCAACACTACTATTTACACCTTGTAACCTATCAACTCTAACTACCATAACTCACCCTAATCAAAAATAACCTCCACCAGAGTCACCAGACACCCTCTTCTCTGCTGTTTTCTCAGTATATCCGCTCGCACGTAATAACCCTTTATGTATATCACCTTCTGATATATCAATCAAACCCTCAGTGATATTTATATCCGTTCCTATGGGCTGTCCAAATAAATCACCAATAGCACTAGCAACTTCGACCATATCTATTTCTTCATTCATTATTAAGTGAGCAACTTCCATAGATATAGCCTCTATACTATCAAAAATAGAGAAACCCTTGCTCTTATAATGCTCACCTTGAGTGAAGGCTACTGCTCTGTAAACAATACCCCCAACTATCGGCACGACATTTGCAGGGCCTAATAACGCAGCCCTTTTCTGACTTTCTTCATCATAGGAGAAACCATCAGCTATAAACTGGAATAACGCTGGTAAAACAAAGTGGTATATAGCTACTTGTTTTGCCGCCGTCTTTATTGGTATCTCACCACGTACAGCTCTACGAACAGCCCTCATCTCTGCTCTAAGGTATCCTATTGGCGATGATGTGAACATAGTAATTGTTCTAACAAAAGGATTAGAGCTTGCCTGTAACCTCGATAACTTATCTTGCATCGAAGATTGTTGCGTAAGCTCCGTCGTCTCTACGAACGCCCTAACAGCTTCTTCGTGTGTTTTCCCAAGCACATCTATGTTATACTTATAAACAGCCCACCCACCAGCATATATAGCGAACCTATCGCCCAACTTAACTGGGAGCATACTTTTTTCCCCAGCCCTAACCCAACCAGACTTAAAAACTGTTTGATAGTTATCTGCATACTGACGCATTGTATTATAATCTTGGTCAGAACCACGAATTTTCATATAGTCTATTTCTGATAGTATTTTAATAGCTTTCATAGGGTCGCTAACAAAATCGGCAAATCCCACAGCCCACTGATCTGCTGGCATTACCGCAGCGTACCCAAATAGAGATGATGTCTGCTTTGGTATCATGTTAAGTTTATTACCCAATTTAGAGACAACAAAATTCTGATAAACCTTATCTACTAATTTATATCCCAACTCTTCGCGTTGATTGTGACCAGTTATAAAATCATCAACCATATTGCGAATAGTGTTATTCATCACATCGCCCCAGTTTCTCTGTATGGCTATATTCACATCACTATCACCGAATACTTGGTGCAGCACTCTTGACATTTCAGCTTTATTTATAAAATTAGATGCCTGAGAAATATAATTCAGCATAAACCGTACATCAGAGCCTATCTTTATAGGGTTCTCTGCTGTCGTTCGTTTTTGGTGGATACTTGATGTCGCAGTAGAATAATGGTGTAAATCTTCTAAAAACTCGTCCTTATCATTTAATAAATTACCGTGTTCAGCGCGTGACATAACATAAAAATCCTCTTTATTAAGAGACACACCATATTTTTTCTCATAAACAGGATTTATGGCATCGTATAAATCTTTATACATATCTAACTCCATATCTATTATATCAAAATCCTCCCGCTCTAAAGTCCTTTCTATGTGTTCCTCCATATCTTTAGATATTTTATTACCATTAGGGCTTGTAAGTTTTTTACGTAACTTATCATTTTTCAAAGCAGAATAGATGTATCTCATCTGTGATCTGGAGATAACCCAAGGCGTAGCTCTACTTTCACCCTCACGGATAAAATCACCTTGATTCTCTTCCTTCTCATCTGAACGTAACTTTTTATTCACATGCCCTTCTTTAGTAAAGCCAGAAGAATCTTTATATGCGTCATGGAACTTTTGGTGAAAGTGATGCGTCATAATCTTCTCGTTCAAGATAGACTCCGCAACCATCTTGCTAAGGGCTTCCCTAGCAACACGACCCTCTTTAGTTTTTCCTAAAACTAAATCCATAGTATCGTACCATGCGTTTATACCGAAACTTATATAAGAACGCACATTATTTAAGTTCGCTGCAAGCTTGTTCTTTAATGCTGTAGTATCTTTAGCAGCTAAACCATCTCCTGCCGTTGCTCCATCTATCACCATCAATTTTAGATCATTAGCAGCCGCCTCCTGTGCTTCATAAACAGCTAACACCCCACCACGAATATTCTTAACAGTACCGCTCATCGCAGTGTATAGTTCTGCTAAAGTCTCTGGGGACACAGCATCGGGATTCACTTTATTTAAAAGCAAGGTATTCTCGATTATATCACCAGACTCATTCTCAATGTTATTACTCAGCCGTTCAGAGGCTTGTTCCTTGTTAAGTACTGATATATCGCGCCATGAATCGAACACCTTCTGAGCTGTGGCTGTGAACTTACCTACAGGAAGTCGCCCACCTTTATTTAATTTCGTCTGTTTAATTTTAGCTTTTATCGCATCAGCTATTTCTTTCTTCTGTATTTTAGCAATAAGTTTCTCAGCATGGGATTGTATTTTAGATAACTTCTCATCTATATTTTTCGATGATTTTACAGACCTTAGCTGCGTAATAAGCCTATTACCTTCTTTGTATTTATCCAATCCTGTCTCTTTTATAAACTCATGGACAAGTCTTTGAGACAACTCAACATCATCTCTCGCTATCTTTTGGGCTTTATTAAACACCTTCTTGGTTTTGGATTCTAACTCAGAAGAGTTTCTGCTATTTATCTGAGAGAGAACGCGTGCTTTTAAGGAAACTTTCTCATTTTTAGTTACACCTAAGACCTCTTTACGTGTAATCATTTCTTCTTCGGTTAATGGGCCAACCTTCTTACCATCAAAATATTTAACCAAATCCTCTTTTCTTAGATCAAGCTCTTCCTTTACTTTGGTTAATTTATCTATCCTATTTTGAACAGCTTTCGTTGGTTTCTTGAGTATCTCTCTATTCTCTAAGTCACTAGATAGGGCTTTTATCTCTCTATTCACATTCTGTGTCTGAGCGTCAATAGCGTCAATTCTAAATTGTGCCACCTTATTATCGGTTCTAATTTTTGCGCCAATAATAGAATTATCAATATCTTCAAATAACGCCTGTTTTTCTGTATCAGAAAACTCCTGAATAGCCCCTATCTCTTGTTTAATGTCTATATCTTCCCCAGAGTCGAATTTATTTAATATTTCAGAAACCTTCTTATAAGCCTTAGCGTCTGTTGGCTTTGACATTTCATCTTCTATAATCTGCGTAACCCGATCAACATACTCACTACGATCTCGACCTAGAGCCTTAGCTAGTATTTCCATAGCTTGCGGCTCTATATTATTATCAACATCAACATTATTCCCTATCTCAACCATAGTAGCAACTGGCGCACCAATAACGCCACCAAGCATCATTGAATAGACAACACGACCAAAACCACCCTTAATATCCACCTTGCGTAAACCAGTAGTCTGAGTCAATATTTCTTCCGCAGTCTGTTGAGAGCCTTCCTGTACAGCTTCTTCCGCAGAGCGCAAAGCAACCCTTCCTAATATATTATCGACAACCCCAAGCCCAAAGAAGGTTTTTACCCCAACCATCTCCAATGCACCTTCAAATGCCCCAGCCACCGAGGATATAGCACCAGCAGAGAATTGACCTTTACCTTTATCTCTAGCCTCTATATAAACACTATTTTTCTGCATAGAACCCATACTAGCCGCGACTAAAGCAGGGCTTCTTGTTAAAGCAAATAAGCCTAGCGAGGTCACAATAGATGTTGCGCCGCCCCCTATGTCATAAGCAACTCCAGCAGCGCCATCAGGTCTGTTATAACCAGCCGTAGCTAAATCTTCTCTCTGCCGTTTCATTAAATTAAATATAGCGGCTTGATTTGCTTTTGCGTTTGCCGACCGAGCAAATTCTTGATCTTTATTTAGAAAACTTTTAGCTAGTAGAACACCAAGTGTGGTTTTAGATGCTGTCGGGTCAAGAGGGTTTAAAATATTAGCCACATCAGAAATATTCATATCCCTAGAATACAGATCAGCCCTTATGTCATTCTCTCTTAAAGACGTAGCGTTAAGTAAATTCTGACCACTGGTTATAGCCATAGCTGCCGCGCCAGTTTTAGCCCCTGCCGCTATTTTAGCCGCTCCATTAACATAACCGAAAAAACCATCTTTACGTCCACCCTGTCTATTAACATCATCAAAGTAAAAACCTTGATCTAAAGATGTGTCCGCAGGAACTTGAATAACATTACCTGAGTTATCATCGTAGACAGAACGACTTGGCTGCTCATCTAATATATTAGGGTTAATATTAAAGCCATATTTAGACTTAAAATTATCGCCACTAAGGACGGCATCGGCATCTATATTAGGGTCGATCTTAAAATTAGATAAATCTGCCATTAATCAAGACCTATCATTCCATTAGCAACTAAATTAGCCACAACAACGCGGGGTGTTACTCCTGCGTCTGTAGCCATTTTCAATATATCACTTTTAGTCACGGCGCTACCGTCCGTGGCATTGTAAGATTCTTTTAAGATAAAATCACTATTTCCTCTATCTCCACCAAAATTATTACTAACCACGCTAGGAGGGAGGTTAATTGTAGTACCATCACTAAGTCGCACAACATCAGGGAACGCCTCAAGATCATTCAAAGCAGGGATAATTTTCTTTAATACAGCTTCGGAGAAGGCTCTAGGCACTTGCTGTGGAGGTAACTTCCCCTCTTTATATAATTGCGATAATTCAGGCGTGACCTCATTAACAGCGGCGAATAAATCAGATTTCATCTTCACACCACCTAGAGATGGATTCGTCTTTATAAGGTTATTAATAGTCTCGTAACCCGTAGCAAAAGGGCTTCTTCTGAATACCTTACTAAGCCTTTTCCTATCGCCCCCCAAACCGAATGTACCAGACTCCGCACTTGACCAATCAACTAGCTCTTGCATTGCGTTATCTACTAAAGCAAGGCGTTTACTAGCTCCGCTAGCTGTAACAGCACCACTAGCCACAGCCTTATGGACTTCATTGGCATAATTAACAAGATTGTCCATTACATCAGTATCTTTTTGATAAAGAAATTTACCAGTTTTTTTATCTAGCTTAAAACCTATATTCTGATACATAGAATTTAAATTAGTTTCCGCCTCAAGCTTAACCTGTTCATTAACCAACTTCTTCGCAGCTTTAGCCGTCCCATCAGGGTTCGTGTAAAAATCCCTCATTCTAACAGCCAATTCACGCCTTGGTGAATCTTCTGGGAAATCATTTATTAGCTTCGTGAAGTCGCCCCATGTCGCTTCACCACCTTCGCCCAATTTATACAAATCAGTGAGTTGACTAAAAGCACCTATGCGCTCATCAACAGCAGCAGCTTCGACTTTTCCTTTAAAGACCTTATTCACCTTAGATTGCAAGCCTTCTGGGAGATCATTGTACTCACCAATCCGTATATTAGTACTAAGTTCATCTAAGGTTAGTTTAGAGACATCATCCACTAACTTTGCTTCAATAATTGGTTTGAGCTTTTTTATTTCTGTAACACCTAAGAAATCCAATGGAGTGCCTGTATCAACGCGCCCCCTAACAAAATTAGAGTTAGATATAGTGTCAAGCCGATTAATCCAGCCGCTATGATACTTCTTATATTTATCTGGATTATTTTTAACTAAGGTATCATAATATTCTCTACGTATATCCACTAATTTATTAACATCACCATCAGCACGCTTCACTGCATCAAATATAGAAAAGCCTAGTACTTTTGGGTCGAAACCATTAACAACCGCGTCAAATACGACCATCTTCATGTTATCTGGGATAGTACCTAACTTAGCTCTTCTGATATACTTAGTTTTATATATATTAAAAGCATCTTCTTCTTTCAGTTTTGCTAAATCAACACCTTCATTAGCCTTTGAATTGATGCCATATATAGCTGTCGCGCCATCAGGCTCAGAAGATAAGTAGCCACCCTCAAGATTCATAATGAATTTAATCATAGAATCAGTATCTACATCGCTCACTTTCGACACCTTTGATGTGAGATCACCCTTATCCTCTACATTGTTCAATATATTAAGTGCATCACCTGTATCGGATTGATTAAGCCAAGCATAGGCATATGATTTTTGAATTGCTTGTTTCTTTTTAAAGGCATCAACACTGGTGATAAGGTTTTCACCACGAAGAACGTCTATAGAATCCATACTGGACTGAACTATATCTGCTTGCTTATCTAGGTCACTAGTCTTAGATAAAAGATCATTATTCTCAGCCAACCTCAAATTAGCATCGTCCAACAATGCAGCATCATTTTTACTTTTAACTAGCTTAGATAATTTGAAGTTCTCACGCTCTGATACACTTATTAGAGACTGGTTCCAATTATCCCTACCTTCTGGAGTTATGAACGAATCTTTATACTTTGCACTAATCTCATCAAAAACACCTTTAGCTTCGTCATTAAAATTATGGTAATCATCTCTATTCAAAAAATCAGTCTCTAAACCAATTTGCCGAGACGATAGTTCAGATAAAGCTCTTGATGTTGTTAATTTATCCTGTCGCGCCTGAGCCACAGCGAGCTTTGCTTCGTACTCCTTATCAGCCTTCTTCTTCGATAATTCCGCTATTTTTATGGTTTTACCGAGATTATCACCAACGCCTTCGAGAGCCTTACCACTAAATTCAGCAGCTTCAGCCAGAGCAGTTGCGCCACTATACCCTAAGACGCGATTATCTCCACGAGGTGCCTGTCTCGCGCCATAAACCTCTATCGCTGTTGGGAGTTTTGCCATATCATTTAGTCCTAAAGGGCGTTCCGTCAGCCCATGTTTCTGTTGGTTTAGGTGAATATTTATTATATAATGTGCTTCCAAACGATGTCGCTGTGTTAGCTATGACGCTAAATCTTTTAGATTTTGATTTCTGTTTAGCTGCTGACAGTGCTAGGTCGCCTTGATATTTTAACAAATCAGATTGTTGGTTTAATTTATTAGCTTTAGATTTACCTTCAAATGTTGCGACATCTTCTCTATATTTACCCTCTGTATCCAATAAGCCCATAATATTTATAAAAGAACTGTCGAGCGTCCCCCCTTGACCTGCCGCGATATTATTAGCTCTGGAGAGAGCTAACTTTCTGCGCCGACCTTCCTCATATCTCGTGCGCTGAGATGATGCAAGTTCTTGCCCAGCAGCAACTTGCGCTTGTTCAGCTTGGTATTCGGCTTGCTGTTTCTGAGCTACACCAGCCTGTTTTATAGCAGACGCTTGCTTTAATCCACCTACAGCACTAGCCGCAGTACTAGCCAAGCTTCCTATCAACATTGCTGTTTCTATTCCAGTCATTATGCAACCCCTCTATAATACAAGCCATCCATTAAACGGAAACCTAATCTTTCTAAAAAACGATTAGCATTGGGAATATTTGGGTTACATTCTGCAAAAACACCGATTCTCATCTTATCAACCATATCTATAACTAATTTCGTGCATCTCCATATACTCAACTTAGATACATTTATATCTTTATCATATTCAGAGAACATATACATATAACCATCACCATAAACAATACCAGCCACACCAGATAACTTTCCATCATAAAAGAAAGAAAACCCTTTAATCGTCTGTTTTATGTTATCATAATTGTAATACGATTTAAAATCTATTTTAGTTATAGGTCTATAAGATATTCTCTTATTGCTCTTTAATACTTCCATCTATCACCTCTTATCGTGAATTTCATGGAACTCAACCCCTGCAACAACAGCAAGTATATTGGCTGGCCTAGGGGCTTTAGCCTGTAAACATATCCTGCTATCTGTCCCCCAATCACCATCAAATTCAAACATATCTGCATCATAGTCACTATAAACAGTATCACTATCCACCACATCAAAGTCCTCCATGCGTGGGAGGTCATCCAAGATAGAGAAGTCAGGGCCATACATAATGCCTTTATTGTGTGTATTAATCGCGACGATACCAAGGCTATAGATGTTCTTCTCTTGTAATAGTGACGTTCCTAACGCTGTCGGAAATCCTAACTTCACAGATTTATATTGAGCTGTGTATGGTAAACCCACAACAGCCTCAGAAATACTTTCTGATAATATTATCTGCCCACTAGTCACCGTATAGGTTTGCTGAACACCATTACTATCATCAGGGCTTAGGTCTTTACCATCACCCCAAACAATCACATTTTCCCCCTCAAGGTGAGATAACCCGCTTATAGTGGATGTAGGCGCGCCACTATAGGTTATAAAACTATCAGCCTGTTTACTTAGAGTGCCGCCAATACACTCATCTTCAAAAGCATATTTCTCCAAATATCTTTTATCAACACCATTAATTGTCCTTTTAACACAATAATAAACTATATCTTCGTCTAAAGATGGTGAGACGAACACATCCTCAATCACTCCATCAGTAGACAATGTCCACCAACTCTTTATATCTTCAAGCTCATCATGTAAATAAATAACAGCAGTACCGTCTGACAATATATGATGAACCCTTGTATCAGGAACCCTTTGGACAGCAGTCCTTACAACTCCTATTGAAAGAAATTCTGGAATTAGCTTAGATATATCCTCAGTCCTAAAATCATCACTTTCAATAGTATAACCGCTCTTATAAGCTCTCGTACCAGATGAGTGAACGAACACCCCAACATTATCTATCTTCCTAGCTTGGACATAGTTAGAACCAAGTGTAGAGGTGGTTTTCATATTAGCATTAGCAGATGTTAAAGCTTCATCGAAAGAAGTTGATCTAACATACCATTCATCTCTCTCTGTGCCGACCAATAACCTCTTGAGAGAGAGTAACCAATTAACAGTTTCAGTTGGACCAGATGGTATGGTTTTGGTAAACGCTATAGAATCACCTTCTCCTGTCTCGTCAAAAGACTCATATACATCAGATACAGAGAAGAATACTTTTCCTACCCCCCCAAACACCAAACGACCTTCATGCAACGCATTAGCAGATGGGAATCCCCGATATGTAGACCATTCACCCTCATACCAATTTTCAGATGATGTTAGTGATCCCAAATCACTCAAGACTATACAATCAGCCACAGTAGACGAAGTAACCCCCACAACACGCACTATACCGTTTATACTTCCTCTGTCATAAGATAATTCTGTAGTTGCAGAACCAGAGGTATAATCGCCAGTCTTTATGCCTATTCTATAATAGATTATCTGATTATCAGAACCATCGTTATATGTTGTCGAAGTATTAACAGTATAAGATGTGACATCAGACCAAGTTCCGCCCTCATCAAAGGACTTTTGCAGAGTCACCGTCCCAACCCACGTCCCAGTTATGTCTATATTAAATAATCTTTCTGTCCCTATACCAGTAACCTTTATATCATCAGTGAATTGACCACCCCCCCCGATATTGGCTGTTACCTTCTGACCATACGAAGCAATCCTGAACAGCGCCCCAACATGACCAACATCAAACAGAGAATTAGAGGCTGTGAGCGTGATATCACCAGTCAATGCGCTAGGGGTTAATTGTGTTTTATCTACATTTATAATCCTAAAAGGCCCATCGCTTATTAATAACTTCTGTAACCCCCAAGAAGTCGTACCGTACCTAATAATCTTGTAAGATTCATATCCCTTACAAGAAAGATAAACAACATCTTCTGACTGGTCATATTTTATGTACTTTAAGTCATTTTCTAACCAAGGTGAGGGTAGTGACATATTTCCAGTACTCTCGATAGAGCAAGAATCAATTAAGGTGGCATACTTAGTTTTAGATGATAACTGTAGATAAAAATTACCTGTAGGTGTGAAAGATAAAGAGTGAGAGCCTTCACCTAACCTGAGAGAGTTTAAATATTCTCCACCACCCACCGTAGAGCCTATAGATATATCTAAGTCACCACGGCTAACAATCACCCTGATAGCATGGGCTACACCGACATCGCCACCACTAACATTCACCTGTTGTCTAACAATAGCCGCACCAAAACCAGTTCCGACCAAAGATAAATAACCGCCACTCTTCCAAGATGGAGTGCTACCAACATCGCTAGCATCAGTCCAGCTAGCTATATCAGTGTCAAAACCACTATTAACTATTGAAGATGATACAGATGTGCGTAATATAGCGGAATCATCAACTTTTACCCGCACAACGCTATCGGTTATCTCAATAGTGGCTTGGTCTTGAATATTTTTAATGAATTGAATATGAATAGCTTTTTTATCATTATCAGTGCCTTCTCCTGTGTAACCTAAACCAGCCCTCAATATCATAGAGCCTAAAACCCTCGGCGTAAAATTATGTAGAGTTTCAGCAGATAAAGATAGACGCTCTATATCCTGCCTAGCAAAACCGAGCTTAGATATAATACCTCTATTAAAATTTAATATAACTTTATGAAGTTTCATGACACACTCACGTCGTATCTATATAAACACGACCACCGCCACCATATCCACTACCATAGCGCGCCCTCGCCCAACTCCCCATCGGTGCAAACTTTACTGGCTCATTCATAGCGTCAATAGCTGCGGCGTGTCTTTTAGCTTTATTAGCTTCTTTTTCTAATTCGCTATATAGCGTGTCACTAGAGGTTATGGCTTTACAAGCTTTAAGTGCTAAATATAACTCTGCATAGTTAGACATAGATTCAGTCCACTTAGACAAGTCGCCACCATAAGCTACATCATCGGAAATAATTTTTGCGTAAATCTTTTGATAATCACAATACCAATATTCACCCTCATCCTCATATTGAAGAACGGCACTAGTGAAGTATTCATCGGTAGAAAGGGTTATCGTCCTAACCCAATCATCGGGTTTCTTATGAGCATAATTATAACCAAAACCTAGAGCAACGCTGGTATCCTGAACTGATTCAAATGATTTTATAGCAAAATTAAATTGTCCATTTTCTAATATTCTACGAACAAAACCACTATCCCAGATTGTATCAAGAACCCTACGCGACTTTCGGTTCTCGGTAAGAGTGTCAAGCTTACGAGAATTAAGGCGAAGTAGTGCATTATTATACAATGATAGCTTTGTCGCCATATTAGTTTCCTAGTGCAATAAGATGATTCTTTAAAAAATCCTCAGCATATTTACGGTTTTCGAGTTTATCCTTAACAACAGCTCCGTCAGGATTAATAACTCGCCACTTACTGTGAGGACCAGCATATTTTACAACGAACTCTTTAGGTATAGATTTTTTAACGTCAGCAGTTTTTACGGTTAAATCTGAATAATTAACTTCCTTAACAACTAAGTGGGTTTTCCCAATCTCCGTAACAACAACCTCAAGCAACCATTCTAAGTTATCAGGGAAAATCTCTATACGCGGCAAGACACCAGAATTTCTCAACTTTAGAGCTACCAACGCCCAGAAAGCAGGATTAAGCACATCTTTTTTCTTAACGCTATCTTCGACTATCGCCCTCCACTCAGCTCTACCAGATGAAATATTGATTAGATTAAATCGTGAGGGTTGTATGCGAACATTATTTTTTGTCATTAGTATCTCCATGTTTGAACTGTGAACTAGGTTACATCATATTCATATACATATCAACAAGAAAACCCCAAGAGTGAACTCAGGGTTTTCCACGCCAGACAAGGAAGTGTAATTAGTCTGTATTAGTACCAGATGCGTAAGTCGTCGCGTCAGTTAGGTCAGCAGACCCATTGGCATTCAGAACCTTAACAACATGGGATGTTACAATATCTGTACTCGTATCACGGTGTTTATATGTATCACCGACTTTCATACCGAGATCAACAGCATCACTAATGAAGCCGCTAGTATCTACAGTAGCACCAGCATCAGCAGACTCACCATACCATTCAGCAGGTGCGTTATTGCCAATAGAACAAGAACGTAATGTAGGGTTTTTTAAAGCATAAGCCATATCTTATCTACCTTTCTCGATTAAGTTATAGTTACTGCGGAAGCAGCGTTACCAACGAATTTCAACACAGCAACACCCTCGTTTTGCAACAAAGCCGCACCAGTATAAGTCGAACAACGAACAAAACTATAATTCTGCTCTTCGTTATAACCCATAACAACATCGAAATTACCTTTATCAATAGCATGACCTATTGCTGTCTTATGATATAAGAAGCAATACTCATCACTAGTACCAAGACCCTCTATGCCTGTATTACAGAATATTTTAATTCCGTTCCAGTCATACATTTTCTTGTTACTAACAACACCATCATCCCATTTCTTCATTGAGACATAATCAGCATTTGAAAACTCATCATATCCCTGTAGGCTTGTGATAAACGCAGGTGAAACAACAGCATATAATTCGCCATTATCCACAGGCACGTTATTAGAGCCAAGGATTGACACACCATCAGTTAGCAATTTTAAAGCATTATCTGTCGATGTGTTATTCGGGCCAGTAGTAGCTGTCCGAAGAGCCGCTAATATCTGATCGTCAACTGTACGACTTATGGTCTTATACGATGTTCTATACATCGCCATACGTTGCTGTGAAGATGCTTGGTGAGAGAAGATATTAAAACCAGTCATTCTAGGTAAGTCATTAAACTCTGACAAGTTAAGTGACACGGTGTTATTATTCATGGAGCGCGGCACGATAGAGCCATCTAGTCCACGAGTAACAGCAGTAGCATCACCACTATCTTCGATTACGAATTGAAATGAGCTACCGTTTTTCATCGTTTCAGTAGTCACTGTACTTCTTAGTAAACTATCACCACGCTCATAGCCTTCAATGTACTCGGCTGAGTACAGCTTAGATTGCGCGGAGATGTCGCCTGTTATGGTCTGTCCCATAATAAGTCTCCTTAGTTAAAATTTAATATGAAGATCATCCAACAGGTAGGCCAAATCTTATATAACTTGCAGGTAAGCCGTTAGGGGCTGCGTATATAATTATCAGGGCTGTTATCCGAAGCATGGGCATATATTGCACATGTTTCGGATAGGGTAATATAGAAATCTTAGTATGTCAACAATTTATTTCATGCGATCTTGTGCCGCTATCAACTCAATGTAACGACGCTGACCACTCGTGTTTTTCGCCCACGAATCTTGGTTTTGCATCTGTTTTCTTAAAGACGATAACTCATCACCAATAGCTTGTTGTGGGTTTGCCGCATTAGGAACGACTGTTATAGCTGGATTAATCTCACGAGCTATAGCCGCCAATGCTTCGGCTGATTCTGGTGTAGATAATATAGCGTCACCAACCAACTCACCAAAACGCTCATGTGCAAAACTCTTAGCCATATTCATAGTCGGTAGATATTCCCTGCCAAACTTATCACGAAGAACCTCTTCTGTTTGCTGTGCTTGTAACTTTTCAGCTTCCACAGCTTTAGCAGACTGCTCCTCTTGTATCTTATAATAAGCCTCTATCGCTTTTTCGGGAATACCATCTGGCACATTACCCTCATGCATAGCCTCAAGAAAGGTATTAACCACCTCTTTATCATCATCACCAATAACTAAGCCATCAGGTAAGCTATAATCCTCAGCTTTCTCAGGGATACCCTTTTCCTCACGCCATGCCTTTAACTCGCCTTCATCTTCTGGTGGTGGAACATCGCGGGTATATTCACCCTCTCGAATCTTTCTATTGACATCATAAAGGCTCTTAGCCATATCAGCTTCGGTGTTATAACGAGATAACATCTTCATCATCTTCTCATCGCCACCAGACGCACGCTCACGCCAATCAGAGCCAAGACTATTAACGGCTTCTTTCATAAAGCTATCTTGATCTTCATAACCAGATAAGACCTTTTTCATATCTTCGTTGTCACCAACCAATGAAGAAAACCAAGCGTCATCAGGTGGTGGATTATTGTTGTCTCCTGTAGGGGGGGTATTATCGCCACCACCTTCGTCACCACCTGTCGGTGTATTATTATCTGTGGGTGTTTCGTTATCTATGTCTGACATCTTCCTTTGTCTCCTTTTGTTTTAGTTTCTCTGTCAAAGCACGCAAATCAATATTAATCTCTTTGATTATTTGATTTCCGCAAAATCTTCGCCCTTGGTAGAACGAAGAAACCCTTTCATTGGTAAGATGAAACGTCTCATCATACGTCATACACACCTTCTCAATAATATATTTTATAGCAGCTTTCTGCTGGTCAGCGTTAGCTTCACCTCTAGATAGGGCTTGAATAGCAGCGGTATCACTAAATTTAGCTTCTGGAATTAACCAATCTTTTGCACCAGCCAAATCAAGCTCCTCTTATCTGCTCTAAAGATTGAGCCGCATCACCAACACCCTGAGCGGCTTCCGCGCCTTGTTGAACAGTCGCCATTAAATTCTGCATCTGTTCTTTTTCAGCAGCAGCCGCTTTCATCTGCTCGACCTCATCGGACTGCCTAAACCATTCTCTCGGTGCGCCAATACCATCAAGCGTATCTCTCGTTGCCCCCTCAGCATCAAGAATATAACCAACACTAGGGTCAAGCGAGGACATCTGTGCAATAACCCCTGTAGCTTCTGATAACATATTCCCTTTAGCTCGATCAGCAGTATCTCTAAGTGGGTTAGTGAACGTAAATTCAATATCGCTACCCAACAAATCCTTTGGGATTAAATCTTTCCGAACAAATAAACCGTTAGCCATACCAACTTCGAACGCTAATTCACATAAACCACCATTCCACTCAGACTCTAATGGGTCTAATAATGGCATAGCCTTTCTCAAATAATCGCCGACACGTTGATTGACCTCATATGGCGACATACCACCACCTAAAGGTGGTAAACCTATCTTGGTTATAAAGTGGGCTTCATTAATGGCAGCTTCTACTCGCTGCATCATATCAATACCAAGAGGTATAGCAGAGTTGTTCTGAGAGATGGGTCTTAAAACCTCTCCTAAACGCTCGTCATAATCAGCATCAACGTGAGTTATTCCACCAGCATAGAGATTAGGCTCACCGCTAACAGCTTCACCAACAGATATCATTGGTGGCGTAACAGCTTTCTGACCAGCCTCTAATATAACAAGCATCATATCCTGTATTAAACGAGCATCAGCTAAAGACTGAACGACTGATGGTGAATAGGCATACTGAGAACCAGACACGGTTTTCCATCGCGGTATAGCATAATAAGGCGTATCTGTCTCTACTTCCTCCACGATGAATTTATTATCAGCATCGTAGAAAATAGAAACATATTTTTTCTTCCTCTTTTTATACCCGTCCATATACATATCACTATCAATGAACGTGTGGCGCATATTAACTGCGCTGTATCTATCTTTCTCTAGTTTTTTCTTGACATTAGCGTGAACATTACCGCGAAACTTCATATTAAGTAACTCGGCAGTTGGCTCCCATTTACGATCAACGCGCCCTACAGATGTATCGTCCCTCTCACACCACACAACATCACGCAAGTGCCAAGACCTAAATAAGAACGCCTCTTTCTTCCAGTTCATCTCACAAGATATAACCGCATTACCAAACGCCGCCAAGTCAGCATCAGCCTCCTTAGCCGCCCTAGCAAACATACTATCTTTATCATACATAGCATTACGCAATATATGACTAGAACGCTGTAGAAATATTTTTGCTTCTTCACTCCTATCATCATAGTCACGAACAGAAACATTAAGCCACGGCTTATCTTGTGGACGAAGTATCGTTGATATAATATTGGTTAGCTCACTATGGGCGTTTAACGGTGCGCTGGTCGTTAAGTTATTAGCAAAATCTTCCCCAACTACACGAGTGCGAGTGAAATCAGCCTTCTCAACGTAGAAGTTCTCAGCAACTTCCTGCCAATAAGAGAGTAGGCTACCCCTATCATCGAACAGCCTATTACTCTGCGTTAGCAGTAACTCACAATCTGATACACTCGACATTAATTCAACTTCGTCTTTCCTGAGATCACTGTAGATTCACGCCCCTTCTGGTATATCGCCTTAGCTGCCCTTTTCTGTGAGGCAAGCTGCACCTGTTTATCATCAGGCACAGGCATCGCTTCTGGGGCTTTAACCTCTGGGGGAGGTGGTGGTTTAGGTGCTTTAAATAAACTACCCATTAATAATCACCCATATTCGCCCAAAGAACAGTTACCGTTCCATTAACTATGATATTCGCTGGGGTAGAAGTAACATCCTGATCGGCATCGTCAACCAAGATATTCAAATAAAGATCAACTGCTGTGGTCGTTCCATCAATAACAGCGTTCTCAGTCGCCGTACTCTGACCATTAGCAGTTGTAGCACCAGCCACAGCCTGTGGAGTTGCTGTTGTGGGTAGAATGTCCTGCTCAGTAGATGAAAGTGTAGCGTTATTAGACGCTGTAACAGTACCGAGAGCAAAATCGCCATCCCATGTATCATTAACACCTGCACTCGACTTGGTTAAATCGAGGTCAGCAACGGCACCCATAATATAGATAGCTCCTTCTGGGAAGTCATATACCTTGGAGCCAGCATACGCCACAACCGCAGCTTCATCAGTAAGAGCCATCGCATGGTTGGTGAACGTGAACACAGATTTATTTAAAACACCGTTAGATACTTCCGTTACCTCAACACCAGAACCATTAACCGTTCCGAGTGAGGGCTGCTGTGAAATCATCACTGGGTCAGTGACGTTATCATATTTAGCGACCAACTCATTATCACCATTAGTGCCAAGCCGATTTAAACCAGTTATGGATTTTTCTATGTAATTCTTATTGCTCATTGCAAACTCCGTTTAAAATTGTGTATATATACGCCTGTTATGCTACACGCTATCTCAAGAAAATTCAACAGCTTTATTTCCACCGCTTCTTCCTGTGAGGAAAACCTACATTCGCCACCATTTTTTTTACTCCGCTGTGCCTTCTCTGTGAACCACCACCCTTACCAGCCTTCATATAGGTGTGCAAACCTATAACAGCCGCATCCCCCTCATCAGGCGATCTTTTGATGCGTTTCTTAATTTCTTTCTTGGACTCCATCTTAACAACCATACGACCAGCCATCATGACAACCTCGAACTTCGGCGTTGCTAAATCTGATAACAATTTCTTACTAGGGGGCAAGCAAATAACAGCCCCACCTTCTTGATCTGGGTCTAACATCTCTCTCATCCGCCAATACGACAGCGACCTTATATTCGCAAAACCATACGAGCGATCTGCGCTTCTTTCACGCGTCGCCCCTTGCGGAACGAATTTTATACATTCTATACCCTGACCAATCAGGTAACTATACGTACCACCGCCATAACCACCACCCATATCAATACCTACAGGGCAAGCACCACGCCTATTTTTAACCACCCACGCCGCCTGATCTGAATCAAGTGGTATCTCACTACCAATTACAGTAGCAGGCTCGTCAAACCACAACCCATCATATACACCTAACGCAGCAGATTTATCTTCTCCATCACCAGTTACATCAACACCAAGGGCTTGCATCCCACCTTTAGGCCTGTTCTCTTTTTTCCATCTATCCTGAGCTGCCTTTATCCATGCAGTAGGTATCATCTGCCTTTCAGCATCACCGCGAGATACAAGGAAATTACCAGACATAAGAATCTTGCGCTGCTCTTCTGACATATTACCCAGCGTCCGCAAGTAATCTTTCGCGTCAACATATGGGTTATCATGGTAATCTGACGCAATAAACGTCCGTGAGTGAGCAAATATCTCATCACCATCAAGCACAACCGAATCGCCCTGCTTGCACTCGACATCCACTCCACCATCACGTATGAACCACCTTAATTCACCATCCTGAGCAGGGTTAGGATATGTATCATCGAGCCAACAAGGGAAGAAATCAATTAACCAATCCCCTGTGCTATCCAGTGGCGGATTACTACCAAATACAACCCTCAATCGCTGCCCCTTCGGTGTCTTGGTCGTAGGTCGTAGCCACCCCATAATCGTCCGCACTGGCTCTTCGGTAATCTGAGCCACCTCGTCAACACAGTTTTTATTAATAAACCCCCCTGCGGTTATATAATGATTGACTCCTTCTACATGTATATCATATACTTCTTTTTTACCAACAGGATACATATATGAAAAAGACAAAAAGATTAACTCACTCGCTTGACGTTTATCCGTCGTATAAGGGTGGACGTACGATGTGCTATGGCAGGTATGTCTGGGAGTTCCTCCCTGAACATCATTTATCAAACCAATGGGGTTGGGTGGCTCAGCATCGCGTTGTTGGTGAAGATATACTGGGGAGAAAGTTGGTTCAATCGACTGACACAAAAATTCGTGAATGTGTTCACCATAAAGACGAGAATCCTTTAAATAACGATAAAGATAACCTAGAAATAATGACTTTTTCTGCCCATCGATCTCACCATACGACAAAACAAAATAAATTATTTTTTCAAAGTCGAGGAATAACTCGTGAAGCTGTGAGTAAGGCTTTAGTTGAGACGAAAACAATAAAAGATGCTGCAAAGATAATAGGAGTTGACCACAATACTCTAAGAAAACACTATCCCGATCTTCTTGCCCCGTATAAAAGGAGGAAACCAACAAATCCATACTCTCCTGAACAGTGGCAATTAGACGCTCTAAGGAAGATAGCACCATCCGATCAGTTAGGTGTTCGAGACGCAGCAAAGACTCTTGGAGTTTCTTATAAAACAGCGTCCAAGCTATTAAAGCGGTACGACATAAAATGGGTAAAGAAGATACGCTCTGATAAGAAAACCAAACGCCGCCGCCCATAACGCTGTGAGAAACAGACTGTATCTGGCTGCCTGATGGAGACACTATGCAAACACTATCTTTATCCATACGGCCATGAGCAGATAAAACACTCTTACCCCCCTCAAGGGTCATAACTATATCACCTTTAACAATATCCTGAATAGCTTTATAATCACCATCGCCCATAAGTACGGGCGTATCCCTTCCAACACAAATCAAATCGTGTGGTTCCCCTTGGAGACCCCCCAATCCACCGTCCGCAGACAACCCCATATAGTGAATTACACCGCCACCCGATTTGTTATACATCGGACGGCCACCGCCAATAAACCCCTTACCAGACCCCAACAGCTCCTTGGCTACATCAATCAATGGGCGTAAATCCGAGTGATTTCTCCTCACCAATAACGACCTGTAGTGTTCCTGAATAGCCAGCCCATTTATTAGTGCGGAGTTGTGCGTTACAATATACGAGCGACCAAGGCAGTATAGGCCACCTTCCACGGTAATGCAGTTCATAGGGACAGGGGAGCATTTCTCCACAGAAACGATAGACCTGCTAATATTCTGCTGTTTCCAACTCAGCTCGCGCTGTCTATTAACCTTCCTACTTAGTTTAAATACAGAGAAATCAGGGAAAAACTTCATTCGATAGTGATCTCTGTGATTTCCATTCTTCTTAGACAGTTCCTTTTTATGGATACTCGACTTAATACCTAGACCATTAATTAAATCTAAGGCATCATGTGACAACCCTTTATTACTAAATCCTAATTCACACCACCCTTTGATGCCGCACGTTCCATCTGTGTCCATCATCCCACGAAGCAACTCAATACGCTGAGATATACCTGCTCTTAGATATATAGCAGGTATGCGTTTATCAGTTAGAACACCCAATTCTCTTAACTTAACCTTCAAGCCATAGAAGCACCTTACAGAAACGGGGGTTTTTCTATTCTTTTTATCTATTCTTTCGCTATAATCACCAACGAGATATTTACTCAGCTCATTAAAATCGCTTTCAGCCATGCATATCTCACCCTTACTGCACGAACCATCACCCAACCATAAACCAAGCAGGTATGGGTCTACAGGCAACTTTAAATCATAAGGATTCACAGGCTTAATAATACCTACCGAGTGATTATTTTTTCCATTCTTTTTCAGAGTGGCTTTTATCTCTGTGGTCGTCAGCACTGTCTTCTCTGGCTGTAATATATTATATACTCTATCCGAGTTCATCTTCGAAACATTCAGTGCAGCACCAGCATTTTTAGGATCAGTTTTCGCCCTGCTTTCACGATTCTCCCTCCTGCGTCTGCGCCATTCATCGCTACCACGGTATCTTCGCTGCCTACTAGTTAAATCCACCGTTTCCCAACAGTGGCGTGCATCGCACTTAAAAACCTCTCCAGTGGAAAATTCAACCTCATATGCATCTGGTTTATCCACCGTCTCGTGTATCTGCAACACTCTCTTAGCCAAACCATCTGCTCCATATACATAATCACCGACGATTAAATCACCGTGATTTTTATAACCACTCGCATTAGTCCCTAAAGGCACAGGGACCAGCGTATTTTTACAGAGCATCTTACCCCCCGAAGGTTTTCCTCCGAATAACATAATATCAGCTTCGCTGAAATACGCACGCGCCTGAGTACCTGCAAACGGAACAAATTTCACGCCTTTCATTTCAGAATCAGCGCGGGACATTAGCTCCCGTACCTCATCCTCAGACATATCATTAATCCGCTCTAGCCAATCCTCATACATACGTGTGCCTAACCCTTACCAGCGAATAGCCAAATAAATACAAACAGCACAACCCACGACATGAGTACAAAGAATATATCATCCTCAAGAAATAGCATCTTCAATCTCCAACGCCCTGTCACACGCCCTCTGACCATGCAATATCCGACTCACCGTCGAGCGACCCATGCCCAATTCACGCGCTATCGCACGCATCGTGTATCCCCGTACTCGCAACTCAAATACCTCCTCGATATCATCGTGTATAACCTCAAATCCCATAATTACTCAACCTCCGTAACCTCATCTGGTAAAATATCAGGCAAAACATCAAGCGACCCACCAATCAACCCCCGCGACTGCGCCTTCTCCTCCAAAAAACTTAAACGCCTAGCTAACTCAGCTCGCGCACCATCATCAATAACCGCCGTCACCACATTTACCTCTACCTTAGAACCATCTCCCTCAATTCCAACCACCTTCCCATCACTCCTGTCCAATAACTTTACAGCAGCATCAACAGCTAACTTCCGATCTTCACCACCCAACTGACGCGCCAACGTCAACATACTTACATAACGCAACGGCTCACTCATCTCTCTAGCACTACATCCCTTCTCTCTCATACGGGACAATTCCGCTACCGCCGCATTTAACGCTCCTGCTATCTCAGCCTCCACTACATTCAAATCATCCAACTCACCAAGAGTAAGTACACCCTCCTCCCGACGCTTCAATAATTCTAATCTAGCAGCTTCCGCCTCTTTATATATATTTTCTTCCATAGCATATAATAACACGCGGGACTGTAGTGTCAAGTCGGTTTGTTGGGGGGACTTATAGG